>Ga0209367_1014021_pt1 | contig 10228 bp, 3 predicted proteins | sample WorMetLIZISLAND2_FD_187412 | JGI IMG/M metagenome (GOLD analysis project Ga0209367, IMG submission 187412) | Marine gutless worms symbiont microbial communities from Max Planck institute for Marine Microbiology, Germany - Olavius geniculatus... ...
CACGTATGTAAGTGATGACGGGTAATATATAGTAATATTAGAGAAAACAACAAAAATCTGTCACGAAACTATCACCAAACTACAGAAACCATGTGATTACAGGTTACAGCCATTTTCTACATCCGGGCCTCAACAACAACAGTCTCACGTACAGAAAAATTTAAGTAAGTAAAGTAAATAAGTAAGCGCGTTTTAACTCTTATCTTACAATAGCAGCGTCGATAACGTTCTGCTCCAGACCAATCCAGACTTCACCAGTCGCTTCTTGAATTCATCAATATTCCTGAATGTTATGCCTATTAATTTTAATAGACGTGCTGCTGCACAACAGTCAAACCTTGTAATTGATTGGCTGCTGGTGGCCACATGTCCGGAAAAATGAAATTGTATATGAAGTTTTTTTGTTGATTTTAATGCATACTTTGTCTGTTCTGTGTTTCCCAGACGGTGCAGAAGCAGATGTTGGGCGAAATAGGAAACTAAACGGCCATTTGATGGCCAGTTGTGTCATGAATATGTGTACCAAAAATTGTTAAAATTGGATAACCCTTCTTCAAGTTATGGTAAAAAATTAGTGTGTTTTTATGCCTCACAGTGTAGTATATATCTGACCTGCCAGCACATAATTTGATAATGCCCCCGGCAATTCAAACATTGTGCATATCACATAGCATGTGGGACAGATTATGAAATCACTTCTGTCATTCTGTCATTACGTCTGTAAACACTCCTACGGCCGCAATTTTGCTTCGATTTTGATGAAATTTTGCACAGTGATTCGAAGCCCGAAAAGTAAGATCGAGTTTGTTTGGGTGAAAATCCGATGACTCCTTCCCTTATTTTTGCCCCATATTTTGCCCCCGCAATGCATTTTCAGTGGGAAGGTTTTCGTACCACAGTAAACAAACCTGTAGGCCTATAGTGACGGCTGATAGCTCAAAAAACCTGTCTCAGGGGCGGCTATAAATATATAAACACAAGAAAGAAAAATAATTCAATCACCTAATTTGAGCCTGTAACCCCCAAAATAATGATCACTGCATTCGAGATTAGGGATTGGCGAAAACGGCCGGGATCCCGGGATTCGGGATCCCGGAATTGCAATCCAGGAGCCTAATTTACAAAATGTCGTACGACAAAGTTACCACAAAAGTAACGACAAAGATACGACAAAGTTGCGAGGATTTTACGACAATTTTGCGATCGTCTTACGATGTTTTGTAAATTAGGCCCCCTAGTGATAACGTCGAAAAAGTATTTAACGTTATCGATCTAAAATATCGATACTGACCCAGCTTTACACAGTGTACATTATGCTGGGAATTTCCACAGGTGTTTACTCGTTGCCATGGTAGTTGCTTTGGCACGTCAAAAGTAAAATAGGTCAAAAAGTTAAACTAAAATTCGCATAAATTTGTGTAATCTAAGCGCAAAAAGTTACACACCGAGAACAATGAGAAAATATATTTAAGCAAAATAGTAAACAAATCGTCACCACTGACGAAGATTTGCCTGATTTTTCCTTCTGACGCATTGTAGTGTTGATTTAGCTGATATGCATTCCTAGTTGTTTCGACGGTTGTTTGTGTTCGATGGCTGATGATTCAGACGAAGAAACAGTAAGTTTCTAAGACTTATCGCGGTTTTTCAAGCATTCCAAATTATGCGTTTAATCATGTGATATATACAGATTATTGTGTGGTATGATCTTGACACCCGACTGGACCGTATAGACAGTAGACTTATGGCCGCAGTCAGAAACGGTGCGTTTTAGAGCACTAAAGAATATTGACATCATTACAGTGGACATGGTTCATCCGTTCATTATTTTGATTAGGTTTAAGTGAATTATTTTATGCTTTGCCCGCCATACTTAGTAAAACAATGTACACTGAGGCAAGCTGGAAGTCTCACAATCGTACAGGCCGGCCTTGGCTATCTGGCCGCGGCTATTTCCTCATATTCATATACATAATTTTGCATGATTTACTAGATTTGCATGATTTTGACTTATTTTTTATGATTGTAGACAGGTATATTGCATAAAAATCAGCCATATGATGAAGCACTGGAGATTCCTGATGCAGAGGAAATAGCAAGCCAGTTCTCACCTACACCACGAGTAGAGATTAACAAAGGTGTGTCGACAGTTTCTGTTATCTGATATTATTGCTACGTTACAAATTGTTATCGATACAATCGTTATGATGCCGAGCCAACATTTTGCAGTATTGTAGGCTATTTTAATATGGTTTGACAGTCGTATTTTAAAATACATATTTTGCACAAGTGTGTTATCATACATGCTATCTTTAACATGTGATCATTTCTGCTAAATGTATGTGCAAGATTTTTTTTTGTTATTTTTCATGTGGCCACAACTTTAAATGTGTTGGAATTTTACTCATTTTAGTGCAAATTCTCTGTTAAATATGCAGGCCTGTGGCCAAGTGTGTCAATGAGTTTGATTAAACTTTTCCATCAATAGGAACTAGGAAATGTTACACAAAATAACTAAAAGCATGGCAACTGACCTCCAGATGTGATTTCTAAGCTCACAGTGCATTTAAGTGAATATTTTACAGCCACTAGGGTGTTACAACACTCCCCTAGACTGCCTAGGCCGATTAATCATGAACTGCAAAGTGGCTCAGAGCAGTGGACTTGAGCTCTCTCTGTAAGAGTCTGATATATGCCGATGGCAGCATCATAAAAATCACTTATCATCTGCTGCAGTTATGATGCGATCTTCCTGGCTTACTGTTTCAGACTACGCTGTGTGTGTATGTTGTCGTTGTGTTTTGGCATAGATCGGATGTCGCTTCACCATGATGCGGAGATGTCAGATGAGTCAGATGACAATGTGATGACGTCTGTGCCTAAACCCAGCAGCGGTCATCAGGTCAGATGCTTAGTACCCTGCTCTCGGTTCTGTTAACTACTGTGCTATCATTTCTGTCGAAGGAAGGACATGATATCTTTGCATCAACTCATCGCTTGTATATGTGAGAGTTACCTTTGCCAATAACTTTGTAACAGCACGACGTATGTGGGAAAATTTTGCATGCAGACCTGTGTCGTATGTGGCCTACACATGGGCTAAGTGAGATGTCGCTTAGGTGTCGTACCTTTCAGAAAATTTCACTTTTTCTTAAATTTTGCAGTCACATCTCTTAAGCCACAGCAGAGCTGTGACGTCATATAGATGTCGTCACCATGGTGGCGCATCATCAGCAGCCTCGCATTGTTTAACTGATTGCATCGATGCACATGAATATTCATGATGCGTGGATGACCACTTGCCCGCTGTCAGTTAAACGGCTTGAAACTGCTGGTCATATCAATTTTTTATTTTAAAATTTTTGTTCGTTAATATTTAATTGTCTGTCCATTGTTGAGAAACATCTTTTGCAAATTTATGGCTTCCAAAGCCTTGCTGACTCACATATATTTGGTCAAATGTCTGTTCTCTGCGGTAAAACCCATCATTTGCAAACACGGAAATATGACGTCAGCATGACGTCACTGGTAGCAAAAAATATTCAACTTTCTTGCCATAGAATACTTGTTTCCTCTTAAACATTTCCTGAAAATTTTATGAAAATTTCAAACATTTTACCTAGAGGTATAGAAGAGAACGTGGGTGGGTATTTTTTTCTGAACACAGTGTATATGTGTAATCCTAATGGATACGAGACATGTTAGACAGACATAATGATACTATGCATCGTGTGCGGAAAAAAGGATTCACAGTATTTTTTTAATCACTTTAGCAAATTTAAACGTATTTTTTACAATTTTTATGAGTTGTCTCACTACATGGTTGTGTGTGTGGGTTGATCAGCGAGGCAGTGCTGGTGGCAAACAGACGAAGCCACTGTCAGTGCAGGGTGGATTGTCAGACGATGAAGATGATGATGAAGACAACGAAGATGACGACGATGATGACGACGATGATGACGATGAACATGGAAAGATTGATGGGTCAGTTTCTTTATTTAGGCCTATGTCTTTTATTGTATCTATCGGGGAAGCAAAGTCTTGGTCTTGGCCTGGTCTTGAGCTTGGCTTTGGCCTTGACAGGTCTTTGCCTTGGTCGTCTGGGCCTTGACTTTGGCCTTGACTCTTAGGCCTTGGTCTTGGCTTTGAATGGCAAGGTGCATTTAGTCTTGGTCTTGGCGCCTTGGCTTTGTAGGCTTGTACCCTGTGGCCTTGTTAACATACCCAGTATCTATTGTCTTGATGATATTGTCTAGTATTTGGCATTGGTTTTGATCAGCATTGTTTTTGCTTGCAGTGGAGGTATTCATGCATCTAAAAAGTCTCAGCTGGCAGAAATTGAGTTTAGCAAAATGGCAGATTTGTACACTTTTATGTTGTTAATTTTGCAGTACAAATACTGAAATTTATTTTTCGGGGCCATGATGAAGGGTAGAAGGCTGAGTTGACCTTGTCAGTGGAATGATCTTCTGCAGCTCATGCCTTTGTTACGGTAGATGTTATGTTTATTGGCTACAGACCACACATCTTTGTCTTCCAAATATCGTGCAGATATTATCAAAAATATTGCAGAGTTATCGCACATGCTGTCAGTCATCACATGTCATGGGCCTGCTGCTGCTAGACCTCTGGATGTAAAGACTTGAGTGTTGGTGTGTTTTAGGCTCTACAATCCAGCAGACTACGAACATTTAGCTGTGAGTCCTGAAGTGAAGGAACTGTTTCAGTACATATCCAGGTCTGTTGATGTGCTCTGTCCAATACTCTGTATTCATTATATAAATGTCCTTTACTGCATGCGTAACATTGTTTATCATGGATGCAATTAAACCAGGTTCTAGTTTGCAGTATTATCAGTTATTCTTGCATCTACGTCTATCCAAAAAGTTCTGTTACTTATAGTTGCATAGATTGTCAGGATTTTCCATAGAGACATATTCCGTACAAAATGCAACGTTACAATATATGCCTTATCGGGGACAGTTTGATTCGTGTTTACACTGCTGCCTTATTGTAGTGGTTCGTCGGTTTTGTGACTGATTAACTATAAATTTTTTTGTTCTGTTGTGTTGTTTTAACACCACAGATATGCTACTCAGAATATAGAGCTGGAATATCATTTGATGCCATTTATTCCTGATTTCATCCCAGCTGTTGGAGACATTGATGCTTTCATTAAGGTTTGCTTTTGAGTCTGTCATAGTGGCCTGTCATGCTAGTGAGGCTGATTTTCTGTGCTTGTCATAAGTGAATATTAGCTTCTTGATCCAAGACAAAAATGCCACTAGTCTGTGTATATGGAAATCTTTGCCACATTTAGTTGACAGCAATTAATTTTTATTGTCTACAGTAGAGACGACAGTATTGTTTTTCATCATCGTGGCAAAGTATTCTGTTTGTTTTTGTTTTTCTCTAGTACAATGAATAATGAACCGCTGCATTTAGCTTGGTGAAATTGTGCGTGCGCATGCAGCAGGTCAGTCGCAAGAAACTTGTTGAATTTCAGAGTCATAAGTCGAAGGTCAAGGTCACAAGACTGGATTTTTCGATATTGTACCATTGTGAGATAGGACCGCGATGCTAATTGCTAGTGCTAGGCAGCGCTAGCTAGGCCGATAGCTATTGGCTGACGCTGATGTCATTGCTGTGGATATTGCGGCATGCCACATCAGTTACCATGGACAACCTTAGTCTTGTGTGAGGCTTGTTAGTCTAGTGTTGATCATGTGGTGCTATGTCTGCATTAGGTACCTCGGCATGATGGCAAAGCTGACTCGCTGGGACTCAGTGTTCTTGATGAACCGTGTGCTAAACAATCTGACCCCCACGTCCTGGATCTCAAGCTGCGATCACTCACCAAACAAACCACCACCAAACAGATGGTCAGCCACTGCCCGTTGTTTTCTGTGTCTTTTGCATTAATCTTCGTCACAATTACTGTGTTAAGTGTGAATTTGAGTCACTGGAATGCGTGCAGTATGGGCTGGGCTTGGTTAGGAATAGTGACAGAGCAGTAGACCTATTTTTGCAGCTTTGCTAACACATCAGGTACGTTCAAGGTTATTTTCAGTTAACATGCTGTATGAATTAATTACTAGTTGCTAAAGTTGCATTTTATTTCGCAAATGGTATGGCCCCTGTATCCTTTTGTTAGTGGATTTTTTATTGCCATTATTACAGAGATACTGGATGTTATGCAAGACCAGTTATTAATAACAAGCTTACTACACTTAACTAAGGCCAGGCTGTTGATTTGTTTTTAGTTTGGTTTTGGGTTTTTTGTGCAGTTAGCAGGGTGCTGAATTTGCAGGACTGGATTTTGACGGACCTGGATTTTGACAGACCAAATTGCAGGGGTGGATTTTGACGGACCTGCATTTTGACGGACCAGATTTATAAATGGACCTGCATGATGACGGGCCAGGAAAGTGAGAGGCCAACCAAATCGCAAGATTATGTACCGATTACATGTGGGTTAGGCCTTCTTTACTGTGCTTTCATGAAGTTGTTAAAACATGAAACAACAGTAAATTGGAATATTCTTAACAGAGGAATGGTCCTCGCAACTATATTTGTGTGTGTACGTGTTATATTGCACTTTCTCTTTTGTCTATTCAGCCGCCAAGGCTGCAATGTCTTTAATAAACACACATCTAACACATCATGCAATTCCACATCCTCGTAAGGCTGACAGCGTTGAGTTGTAGGCGTAACAGGCGTTGATTAGTATAATATACATATATATCTGTCCGTCTGTCCGTCCATCTGTTTGCACTCTCACGGTTGCAATTCTTAACCAATTCTCACGAAAGTCGGCATGGACATAATGGACTACAAACCGGAAACCGAGTTTGTTGGATGCAAACTCGTATAGAAATATCTGTAATCCCATTTTGGGCACCTTCAATTTTCCCAGCCATTTTAAACCCAGTTACAATAAATCATGCACGTAACTGTCACGATTCCTACTACAAACATATTTCGTATTGTATGTAGGTGTCACACGTTCCCCACAGGGATGCGTCAGATGAAATCCAATGCCTGATTCTAATTTGGCCTATCACATTCACGGTCCGTCAAAATCCGCCCCTGCGATTTGGTCCGTCAAAATGCAGGTCCGTCAAAATCCACCCCTGCGATATGGTGCGTCAAAATCCAGGTCCGTCAAAATCCACCCTCGCGATTTGGTCGGCCAAAATCCAGTCCTTCAAATTCCGAGCTTTGAAGTTTTCTGGTCCTTCAAATTCCAGGTCGTGCAAATTTAATCACCCCCAGTTAGCGTATTATCTTGCATAGATAGGGTTAGCTTTTTTGTTGTGGGTTTTGCTCATTGACATTTTCCGTGTGTTGACTCATTTTTGAGAGATTTGTTGTTTGTACCATTGCGCGTGATTGCCTGGAGTAACTTGTCTCAGAAATGACAGGCATCGTGATGCATCCGGTGGATGCAAAGCATTGCCGACTGTTTTGGCTTGTGTTTGTTATTTTAGGTTTTATAGCACTGAACAAATCTGCTTTTAACTTTAATTTTGGCATGAATGGCAAGACAGATTGAATCAAAGCAGTGTAACTAAGAAAGTGTACGATGGGTATAGGCGTCGCCATGATTTACTGTGTATGTTGATGGTTCACAGTGTATTACGCGAGTGTACCGAGGCATAATGCACGGTAGGCTACGTTGAAACGTATACTCATTTCATGGCCGTGATCGACGGCGTGTTTTGCCTGAACGCATGTGTGATATACAAATGTGAGATGCTATCAATCTTCGTGCTTAAGTGGAGTGAGATTATGGGCACTTATAACACTCCAGAAACTGTAGTGAGAGACAGGGGGACTAAGTAGGTCATGATATAATAAAGTGTACGTCATGTCTAGGGCCCACAAATTCCGTGGGCCAGTTCGCAAAATTCTGCGGCTCACCGCGCCAAAATAGTCTAAATTTTGCGGTTTACTGCAGTCTTTCATTTGTGCATAAACTGAGCTTTATTTTATTAAAAAAAACTTTAGTTTTTGGATGCTGAAATGGCGCTCGGTTATGCTAGCAAACTACAAAGGAAATTGATTTTTTTCTTTTTGAAAGTGCAGTTTGTCAATTAGTTGCATTGTGTTAATTTACGAGTGTGCTGTATACGATGGTAATTATTAGTAGGGACGCAGTTTTAGGCAGTTCAGTTCAATTTTTCTTCGTGATATGCTTAGTTTAATTACGTTATCAAGCCGACGGTCGTTCTAATCATCTATCATTTTTTAACTTCTGTAAAATTCTGCAAAATTCCGCGGCAATATCAAAATTCCGCAGAAAAGGCAAATTCCGCGGCTCGGCTCGAAATTCTGCGGCCCGCGAAAACTGTGGACCCTATTGTCTGATGCATTGTTGATGGTGCAGACGGTGAAAACAGTTGATAACTCGGAGAACAGCACAAAGGCAATTGACAGCTGGATAAAAAGCATTGCTGATCTTCACAGGACACAACCAGCGCCCACCGTACACTACTCCAAGTGTGTATACTTTGATATAACAACCATAAGATACAGAACTATGTGTGTGGTTCAGTAATCAGCATCATCTTAATGGAAAGAAATTGTGGTCAACATAGTCTTAAAAAAATAGACCATAACTGCTGAAAAACTGCTCCTAACCGGTATTATAAACACGTTGTAAATATGAAATATGCCAGACTTTTAGTTTTGGCAAAAATGCACCGTGGCCAATTTTTGGAGGGTTCATGACTTGATGTTTCCCATGGTTGTAATTAACGGTATTTAAAGCTACCAGAAATTGACCAAGTTTTGCGTTTAAAGATGTGAATTTTAGCACTTTCTGTTGATCTTAAGAGTAGGCCTACTGTGGACTGGTCTCTTATTGGTGATCGTGACTGGTATAAAGCTTAGTCTGAGGCAAAAAAATCAGCAAAAAACGAACCAACAATAAACGCCCGTTACTACTGTAAATCTGGATAAAGGCTCTAAAATCTGTGAAAATGTCCTATCACTACGTCCTTTATGCATGTACCATTGCAGATAATTTGTCTCATGGTTGTATTCCGATGCTGTGTAATTAATTATTTGTTTCAGAAATATGCCGGAAATTGACGTTCTGATGCAGGAGTGGCCGGCTGAGGTTGAAGAGCTGCTTAAAGAAGTGAGTTAACTTACTGCGTTAATTTTTTAATGCATTAATTAATGCATTATTAACGCGTTTAACGCACCCAGGCCCATCGTAAAAGAGTAGGGGTGAGTTACCCCAGGCCTTGCGACGTTTGGGGGTCCCGCCTGACGTCATCGCTAGCATAGAAAACTATTAGCCTGTCATCTAAATAATTATTTATTCACAGTAGTGATGGAACGGCAACTACAGTTTACATGTAGTTACTTGTATTCATTTGATTGTCGAATAACTGCAGTTTAACGAAATATTGGAACTTTTGCTTCTCAGAATTTAATAAAATTAATAAATTTACACATGTGTGTTAATTTTCTTAATGCGCATTAATTTTTTTAACGTGCGTTATTTTATTGCTGTCTTGTTCACTGACGACCCGAGCAAATGGACAGAGATTCTGACAGGCTTTGATGAAGCCTGCCAGACAATGGGCACACGTCATGGCCAAAGACTCATCTCCAAAACGCTGGATACGGAACCCAACCATGTGCTGTAACCATCCAGGGACATACAGTCGACGTCACCAATCGTTTCACATACCTGGGTAGTGACATCAGCTCATGCGGCCACTCTACACCAGAGACGCTCAAACGCATCGGGTTCGCTTCAAGCGTCATGGGCCAGTTAACATCTGTATGGCGGCAGTCAAGACTGAACCTGCACACTAAACTGCACCTGTACAACGTCCTTGTCGTCTCTGTTCTTCTGTACGGCGCAGAGACCTGGACACTTACTAAATCTGATTTGAGCGTAAACTGGAAGCATTCCAGATGTCGTGCATGCGAAGAATCCTCGGCATTCGGCGGTTCGATTTAGTGTCAAATGCGTCGGTGATGGACCAGGTCAAACAGCGTCCTATCTGCAGCAGAATATGCGACAGACATATCACAATGTTTGGACATGTAAGCCGTCTACAAGAGTCTGTTCCCGCGCATGAGGCACTTCGTCTGGCAGTCAACACCCGTACAGGTGTCCGACCTGACGACAGGCTGGACTGGAAGCGTCCGCGTGGCCGTCCTCGACATACGTGGATCCGCCAGCTGGAGATCGACGTCGGGCTTA
>Ga0209367_1014022_pt1 | contig 10226 bp, 5 predicted proteins | sample WorMetLIZISLAND2_FD_187412 | JGI IMG/M metagenome (GOLD analysis project Ga0209367, IMG submission 187412) | Marine gutless worms symbiont microbial communities from Max Planck institute for Marine Microbiology, Germany - Olavius geniculatus... ...
GCCACAGGAAAACCTCAGCCAATACTCTGTTCTTAAAATTTCTCACAAAGTAATACATGCTGTTAAGTGCTGATTCTCTAATGATTATTTTTGTCAAAATCTATTGCTATTGAACCAGGACTGTTGGAGTTATTGCAAAAGGTAGCAGGGGTCTGGTTTTTTTGAGACACAGTGTAGAGTCTTCCAGGCAGCCGAAGGTGAAGATTTGGTGATTCTAGCTTGCACTGCTTTTGACTGATCCACCCGTGTGACAGACAGACAGACAGACAGACAGACGGACGGACAGAATTGCAATGGCTAAGACGTACTGAAAGCAGTAGCTGCTTTCGCACGTAAAAACCATCCAATAATACACCTAGTGTTGGTCTTGCCCCATATCTGAAGTAAACAATTTACAGCCTGACATTTCCCCAAATTCTGGTTAATTCCAGACTGTTCCCTGTCAGCTGTAAATATCCCCAATATTCCCAGTTTCTCTAGTAAGTGGTTATCGTGCTCAAACTTTCACCACTGTAGAAAAATATTTCACAGAGCCAAAGAGAGCTACATACCAGCATTGTGCTTCGAAGGCAATGTCAAAGCAAAAAACTTTTCAGTGTTTTTCTTCTCTTCGGTCGTCATCGTTTTACCAGCATCAGCCAAACTAGCCAGCTCAGCTCTCATCCTGCATGTAAAAAGCCCAATCTCACGACAAACATTACATACTGTAAGAAACATCAATGAACAACAATAATAACAGTGATGGTAATTCTGATGCTGATGGTCATATACTGTGATCCATCAACTGCAAAAGTCAAGAAAAAATTAATGAGAAGTGTGCAAATAAGTTCTAAATCACACATAAGCTCAGAGGTCATTTCAAGTTCTAACAATGTTAACAGTGAGTCATCTAATAAAAAACAATGTGAAGTGCAAATGCAAAAAATAGGTGAACAACGAAAATGCTATCACTTGTCGAAACACTGCAGTTAGTCTTAAAGTAGAGGTTATATATTACATAAATGTATGCCTACATGTAACATAAAACAAAAAAAATATTTGAAAAACTATGTAAAACCAAAATTAACTGGAAGCAGACATGACAGCACACCGCTGATTCTGCTCAAGTCTTTCTTTTTTGACATTCTTCTCGCGATGAAACTTTCGCCGCAGAATGCGATCAAGCTTTATTGACTTAAGAATCGCTTCTTTCAGCATTGGATCGACGTCGTCATCGTTGTCTGCAGTAGCTGCACTGTTGTTATTATATTCACGTGACAGTTGCCGATTCCTGTCATACAGGTCACAACAACATGCCGTTTCATCGTAAGCTGAATTTCCTTGCAAAGCACAATGTCAGCAAGCTGAATTTGAGGTACCGGCAGTAGCTAGATAAGTAGTGACGGGTTATGGTTATTATTTATTATTTAAACTGAGTAGACAGATTCTGAGATTACGTTTGAAGGTTAAGTGTAAAGTGGATTGTAAAACTGAGAGAAGGAGGTTGTTCCAAATGTTGGGAGCTTTGTACGAAAAGGTTCTTTTATGAGACAGACTCGTGACCAGAATTGTTTTACAATCTCAGAAGAGGCAGCTAACTGGCATAAGCTAATAATGCTGCAGAACACTATGTGCCCATCTATTTCTCATGTCAACAAACAATGTACTGTACACACAATTTGCAGCTAGCACAGATACCACTGTCCCAATCAGTCACAGTAGGTCTCCATTCTGTAGCCTGATTGATGTGCGGGAACCCTCAGCTCAGCACTTATAACCAGGGGTGTCTTTAAAAATGGAAAATAAAATGGACAAGTGTACTAAGCAGCAAAAATTGAATTGCATTGACTCTGGCCTACCGGTATGCTCTTCTTCTAATGATTAATTGTTCTCCTATCATTAAACTGTCTTCACGCTTCAATTTCAAAGTGGCCCCGGACATAAAAAGTCCAATAAATGTGCCGATGATGATGCTCAACATGCATTCTTTGTCGCCATGCCATCCATTTGGAACTCACTACCTGACACTGTTCGCCTGTGCAACTCAACTGATGCCTTGTAAAAACCTTAAAAAACTCACCTGAACAACCTGCCTTAGAGTAGCACTATCAAGCGCATCGGTATCTTTGGACTCCATAGCACTATATGAATAATAATAAATCCTGTACTATTACTACTATTATAACCGTTTCATTTTATAGAAGCATGTTGACAGTAACAACCGATAAACTTCAAGATGCTGTCTCATCTCAACACTCAAATCTTCTGAGTCATCATCTTCAATCTCATTGATGAGATTACGCTCCTCATCAGATGTGATTGACATAGCATCATCATCGTCAGCAGCAACAGCAGCCACATTCCTGTCTCCTGCAAACCACATTACAGTTCTGCTCTTATCTGACCTTTTTCAGATGCCAATAATACAACTACTGTAATGTAATATGAAAACAATTTGGTATAATGCCACTGTCACATTGTCATTGTGAACCAGAAGTGCCGTAAAGTTATACTATTTCTCTTCTATTTATGCTATCTTAAAATGATACTAACATTTGTGGGATGCTGAAACGACTAAGAATACTAATAACTGAGTTGTTAATATCCAAGTCAAGTGCTAAACAGTATCCATCACAAAAATTTTTTATTGATTTATTTAGTTGAAAAATTACAGCAGGATAGGCTGTGTTATTTGTTATGCTAAAAATCTGTGCAAATTATAAAATACTATATACAATATGACCACCCTTCATACTTTGAAAGAAGACTCAAATCACACAAATAATGCACATATGCTAAATCTGTAAATGTGAAAAGCAATATTACTGCTGCGACTACTTTCAACTTTTGGCCAAAGTGGTTGACAAAAATTTTCCACAGCTACTAGACATTAGCCCAAGTTTCCCGCAAGTTCACTTCTGGATGCTGCTAAACTTGTTGACTAGTTGCAGCATTAATTTTTACATCTTGGCTGCCAAAACCAACAAATCATTTTTACTGGAATCAGTGGTGTGATCCTAACCAAAATTAGAGGTAAAACAAGTCCAACATCAAAGAAGTAGGTCAGTAAATGAATAATGCGCAAAACGTATAAAGCCATATATCATATTTTGGTGTTTTTCCCCATCATGAGCTGGATGTGGCCCTTGGAAAAGATGTTGAGCAAATGTGATATAGAATAAATTTCCCACCATAAAGTACAACACTCCTGAGTGCCATGTAATCACTCTCTTCGTCAATGACATCAGAAACATCGTGACTAAAGTCCATCATATCAGCTGGCAGTGTGCTGCCCTGCTGCGCCGGATCAGTAATGTTAACCATGGTCAACGACCTGCCAGTTTCAACATATGACAAATCATCATCATCATCATCAGCATCGTTGTCAACTGGAAATTCCCTTCTATCATCCTGGTAATCTTCAATGCCATTGCATAGTTCAGATTCCAGATCGCTGCTAAGTTCCAGCTGGTGGTACTCCTGCACACACATGCTTAGTGATACTAACTGCTATGCATAATTTTACACAACAACAAAAGATTTTTCATATTTATTAAGCTGACCAGTTTTATTTTATGTTTTTCATTAATGACATGTTTTGTCTTATAATGCAGCAAACCATTACTGTGCTTAATGCTTATGCCTCTAAAGTCTCTGTCATATGATGTAGATTATTATTACACTTCAATAACTAATTATATGTGCAATTTGAAGATCTGACAAACATACTAAATTGGTAATCTTATTACAACTGAAAACAGCAATGAAAAAATTCTGACTTCTAATAGTGAGAAAATGTGAACGCTGTGTGACATTTCCCAGCATCACATTTTAAAAAGACACTTGATAATTTTTATCCCTTGCCTACTAGTCCATTGGTCGACTTAGTTGACACAAAAGGATCGACGATTACTTAATCCTAATGACTTATGCACTATGACACTAAAACTGCAACAAATGACACAAAATGTATGACAAACCCACCATTATACCATCTAGTATCAGCAGCTCTGCAGTAAAGTTACCATCTGATAACAGAAGTCCTTAAGTATTCAGTAGGCAATATTCAGTAGTACAGTTAACTGCTGTAACTGAGAGGTTTCAGCAAACTTTCTCAAATCATTGAAAACATCTGAAACACACAGCAAGTGAAACAATGCTTAACAAGAGGGTGCGGCCGTTGAAGGGCCGCCCGCTTTGGGGCCGTCCTTGCAGTTGAATATGTGCATTACTATGGGAATTTCGTTTTCCGTATGAGTTAAGGCTCACGTACCTAAAACGATACGTAAAAAGAAGTAGGCACAGGACAGACGGACGGACAGATGGACAGACAGACAGACAGACAGACAGACGGACAGGATCAACACATGATGGGGCCTCCTTCTAAAAAGGACAGCCCCATAATAATGTACTAAATACAAACAGAGGTAATACATACTGTTTTACTGAGTGACTAATTAAGTCGCAATGCAGCCATTATGAACATGCAGTATCACAACAGTAGTTTTAGCTATGAAACAAGAGTATTCTGATTCTTCAGCTAAAACAAAACATAATCTACTAGTAGCTTCAATCAGCACTTTCAAACTATGCAATTAGTTTTTCTCAAAACAAAATTTAATAATTAAAAAAACGTTAGTGCTACTGGTAGATGAGAGCAGAAAATCACTAGCAGTAGATCACCACTTTATCTAATTACATGTCTGCACAGGTGGTTGCCATGTGTCGCAGTGGCTACTACCAGTTACGGCAGCTCAGACCACTCGTCAGATCGATGTCATCTGACGCCATCAAGACGCTGGTCCAGGCATTTATTTCGTGTCGGCTGGACTACTGCAACTCGATGTTCTACGGCATCACCGACGGTCTGGTGAGCCGGCTGCAGTCTGTTTAGAATGCGGCTGCATGTTTGGTGTCGGGGCTCGACGCTATGACCACATAACGCCAGTGCTACAGGAGCTGCACTGGCTTCCAGTTCGGCATCAGGTGAACTTCAAGATGGCCACTTTGGTCTAGTTGTCACTGTCTGGTATGGCTCCACCTTACCTGGCCACTGACTGTCAGCTGGTTTCCGACGAAGGTCGTTGTCAGCTGCGCTCTGACATGTGTCGTCAGAAGGACCTGCAGCAGCTATGGAGACAGATGCGTTGCTGCTGCCGGTCCGAGGCTGTGGAACAGTCTGCCAGCTCATCTGAGACAAACTGACATTAACTTCGGACAGTATAAACGGCAGTTAAAGACATTTTTGTTCGGGCGTTGAGAGCGCAGCGCATTGTGGCTATTGTTAAATTACGCCTTCTAAATAATCTTACTTACTTACTTATATTGCATTATTAATGTAAAAAAAACAGCACATTTCTTCACTACATTACGAAGACTTTGGTTGGAACTGAAATCAGACACTTTATAATCAAATATTGCAAATTAAATAAAATTTATGCCGTGTCTAAAGAGCTGACAGTCGGCCCTCGTACTAGAGGGCCACCAGTCGACCGTACACTGTCGTAAGAGACTGCCTATGGCAGGCAGTATGGGTTGGCAGTATGAGAACCCATCGTACTGCCGCAGACAGACGCCCTCATAGCAGCTAGCCACTAACGAGATCAACCTTAGCAAGGTACAATGCCAAGGTATCAAAGTATCAAGGTACCAGTCAGCCAGTCAAACCTGGCAGCACTAGATTCGAATTCATAACCAATTTTGCAACCTTAATTTGGGTGTACATCTGGGTTACATAACTGTATGAAATATCCGTAAATTTTCACGCTAAAAATTTAATAGCTAACAAAATTGACCAAGCTGCAATAATGAACCCTAACCATAACTCAAACACTAATCCTAACCCCAACCCTAGTCTTAAACCCTAACCTATCATAATGTAAATACTAACCCTAAACATTAGCACCACCTTTCTAATCTATGCCTAATGCTGGTGGCTGCTGCTGTCGGCCCTCTAGGCAGTGTACTAGAGGGCGGTGCATATTAAACAAAAATCAGCAACGATAAACTTCAAAGCTTCCAAGTTAAATCATAATGAACTTAACAATAAACTCAAAACAGTGGCGTAGCCAGGATCTAGTTGTAGTGGAGGCACTTGTGGGGTGGGGTATAAGGAGGAGTGTTTCCTCCCCACAGGGAAGGAGTCTGAGAAGGGGGATGTGCCCCCTCCCCAGAAAATGTTCGGATTTTTGGTGTGAGCATGACGTGTTTTGGTGCATTTTGGCACTATTTTTAGTAACTGAGTGGACTCCTAGAAAGGCACGTGCCCCAGTGCCCCGCCCTATGGCTACGCCAGTGACTCAAAACCACACTTGGATGGTTACACTTATTGACAAACAGATAAATGGAAATTCGCCGATTCCCCATCTTCCAGAAAGTAATGCCGATAACATTGACGGGTACTTTAACCACACAAACACGCTATCACCTTTTTTGAATGGCATCTTATTATATAACTAAAACCTAATGAAATTAAACTTCAATGAGTTAAAGTTGACAGTTGCCATAGAAACAGTTCAAGACATACATGTGACAACGAAAAGATCCAATTCTTTGATGCAAAAATGTGCACGAAAAACTTGCTACTTTAACTAATAGTAAGTTAAACTAGTTACGCTGCCGTAAAATCATTACAGATATCAAAATGTGAAAGATAAGTTTAAAACAACTAACACTATAAACAACATAGAATATATAAAGCAGAGTTTCACTTAATAGCTGATACGACCAAATAACGAAATGCACCGAGATACGTATACCGGTACGATTATTATACTTACCGATATTTAACCAACATTTTTGAAAAAGGGGGAACAAAATTAGTGAAAAAAACAGGAAAAATACAAAAAAATGTGCATAAAGGAAAAAGGTGTAGAAAAATGGGGAAAAGCAAAGAAATGGATTTTTCTTTCTTCGTCATAAGGACAAGTCTAAAGTAGTGTAGTGTATAATAATTTTCCGTGTTTTAGTATAGATGGTAAACCAATGCAGTTTGTTACTGAATTTAAGTACTTAGATCATGTTATTACTTGTTCTTTGTCTGATGATAAGGATTTACAGCGTGAAATGCGTAATATGTATATAAGAACGAATACTCTTCTGTGTAGATTTGGTAAGTGTTCCAAGAAAGTCAAGGTTAGGTTATTTAGGTCTTACTGTTTATGTCTGTATGGTACTGCATTGTGGAATACTTATAAAGTTAATTGTATGAAAAAACTTAGAAGTTGCTATCACAGATGTATAAAGACATTTTTTGGTTATGACAGACTATATAGTGTTACAGCTATTCTTCTGGATTTGCAGCTTCCCAGCTTCGAGACTCTTTTGTATAATTATAAATATTCATTTTATATGCAGTTCTTATGTAGTGATAATGCTGTAGTTAAATGTTTTGTAAGAATTGGACTGTGATGTGTATATGTTTTATTTTTGCTTTTCTTTTTTACCACTTTTATTGCTTTTATTATTTTACCTGTGTTCTATGGATGTTTCTGTCTGAAATAAACTTGATTGATTGATTGATTTCCAAAAACTCACAAATTCGCATTAAGTAATAAATTAATTGTGATTTTATAATCAATTTTTGCAGTCAACCAAAAAAACCACAGAAATTCAAGAATTCAACTACAAGTAGTTGCTACCTTTCACAAAAAAATAAAACATGTGACAATGTAGTGCAGTGATTTTCAACCAAGGTTCTGTGGAACTCAAGGGTTCCGCGAGCATCTGTCAAGGGTTCCGCAGCTGGTCAATAAAAAAGTGAAAAAATAACCTAGCGTGCGAAATTAGACCATGCCATAGAAGTAATAATCACCAAATACGTAGTTTGAAATTAGTGCTTAGCCATCTATTTTTGCATACAGCGTTGAATATATTTTTTGTTCTTCACAGTCTTAACATATTTGCATTCAACAATGTACCCTAAAGTATTAATTTTAGTGTTAAAAAATCGTTTGTGCATTTATTGAAATAATTTCAATTATTGAAACGTTCTGTTTAAAATATATAAAAAGTCTCACGCAGCATCGTAGCTAGCTCAGGAGTGAAGACCCCCTGAGCTGCCAAAAAGCTTCCATGTAAAACATATAAGATTTGATGATAATTTTTGGGTTAGTGGAAGGGGGGTAAACTGCCATTGGCGACCATCACGTAGGGTGCTTGAATCAAATACAATAACGATTTGCTGTCTACGTGTAAAATAAAATTGCTAAATAATACTATCTTGTACGGTTAAATTAAGCAAGTTTTTGTTTTCTGCTTAACTGTCAGTTTAAGAGGGCTTTGCCGCCCAGATCCTCACTGGTTTTCTGTTTCGACTCCGCTGAGACAACCCCCAGACACTAAAACTTCAACCTCGTCTACGCCGCTAGACTCACAGATCATTGGGTTCCGTGAGTAATCTTGACACTTACTTAGGGTTCCGCTGCAGCAAAAAGGTTGAAAAACACTGGTGTAGTGGAATTAGCAGTCTAATTACCACAGCCCGCATAGTACAAACTGCAAAACCAACACCAAACACGCAGTAAAAAACAACCTTTGACAACCAATTACTGAGAGAGATGTTACAAGTACCTGACCCTCAAGTACAAGTACAAGTACAAGTACTAAGTACTCAGGTCACAAGTACAAATACAAGTACTTTAAAATGGTACTCAAGTACTACTCGAGTACAAGTAGGTACAAGTACCAAGAACTACATCTCTGAGTACTGATGTTAATGATGCTAAAAAAAGCTCCAAAATTTTATTCATCAAACAAGAAAAGCCCAGCTAACACAAAGGGGAACCCGCGACAGTGGTGCATGTTTGAAGGTTCACTGCGAACAAATCTAAACTAATCCAGCAACTGACATTGGGTACCATGTATTTACATATGCCAGATGGCACCACCGTCTTGCCTGAATGCTGTTGCTCTTGAAATGTGTCGCAGCCTAAAATTGACAAAAAAATCCATAAAACCCCTATTTTTGCGTTCAAGGTCATCCAAGGTCATTGATCTCGGTGACAACCTAGAGCCAGTGTATGACTTTCTATTAGTGATCAATAGTAACCTAGGCTCTATCTCGCACCGTTATTGAGATACAGGCTACAGCGACTTACTGGCTAAAAATCGCAAATTTTGCCCACCCCCTTCTCATTTAGTGCCCTCGTTCAGGGTGACCCCCTTCAAATTTATAGAAAAGATTTAGGGTTCCTGAAACTAGAGTCTTCCGGGCAGCTGATGGTGAAAATGTGGTAGTCCTAACTTATACCATTTTTGACTGATCCACCCGTCTGACAGACAGGTCGACAGACAAACAGACGGACAGAGAGAATTGCGATGGTTAAGATGCGCTACAGCAGTACCTGCTGTCGTGCATAAAAAGTAATCCAACGATTTTAACGCTTAATCAAATTATTAATCATTCATTTCTGCAGCCTTAAAATAAGTAATTAGTAATTAAAAAATTAGCAAATAAGTAAATAAGCAAGAAAATACTCCACTAAACAATGAATACTAGCATGCTACCAGTTTAAGGTTTTAGCAGCAATAACCGAAAGCAAATTAAATGATTAAAGATACAAACCTTGCAGTCACTTAGTTCTTCAGCCGACACTGTAAAACCATATCACATGAGCATCAAAATCATTATAAACAGATACTGCTGATTGGCAACCATAATCACTTAAAAACCTAGCCATCTGTTTCTTATATTCAAGGCCCAAGCCCTTTAATAATTTGTATTAAAAAGCAAAGAAAACCACAGCTATGGTTCAGCTAAACTAACAAGAGGGTGCGGCCGTTGAGGGGCCGCTCGCTATGGGGCCGTCCTTGCAGTTGAGTACGGACAGACGGACGGAACGGCCGTTGCCATGGCAACGAGGTCACCCGGTGAAAGGCGGCAAAGGATCCTTATGACACCTGCCAACCTTACTCATTTTACTGCTAGTAGTAGTAACTGGTGGCGGTATTTGATAGTAGCTGTAATGAATGGCATATGCAAGGCAAGGGGAAGTGTGGGTTCAGGATAAAATAGTCTCATCCGCCGTGACCTTGACCTCTGACCCCTTGACCTTGAAATTGGTCCACGGGGTGCTGGTGTCCCAGTGACCCTTCCTACCAAGTTTGGTATTTGTAGGCCTTTTCGTTTTCCCTCTAGGTGGAGGCACGGGACAGACAGACAGACGGACAGGATCAACACATGATGGGGCCTCCTTCTAGGAAGGACGGCCCCATAATAATATTGAAGAACAATACAGTATACAAAT
>Ga0209367_1014023_pt1 | contig 10225 bp, 8 predicted proteins | sample WorMetLIZISLAND2_FD_187412 | JGI IMG/M metagenome (GOLD analysis project Ga0209367, IMG submission 187412) | Marine gutless worms symbiont microbial communities from Max Planck institute for Marine Microbiology, Germany - Olavius geniculatus... ...
GTTATAAACTGGTAAGTTTTTTTTTACATATATCTCAATAAATACTTATGACAATAACAAAAATATTTTTGCTAGAACAACTAATTGATCACATAATTACCCCCGCCAAGGAGGTTATGTTTTTGTCAGACGTTGTTCGTTTGTTTGTTTGTTCGTTTGTCTGTGTGTTAGCAAGATAATTCAAAAAGTTATGGACGGATGTTTCTGAAACTTTGACGGTATGTTTGGAATGGCACAAACTACCAGTGAATCAATTTTGGGGGTGATCCAGAAGGAATCCTGGATTCTGGATCACTTTGAAATTTTCGTTACCATTGCTTTCAATGGGGCATAAGGGAAACCGCTGCAAAACCGAAGATGGTGCTACCACCCAGCGAACAACATTGCCTTGGTGGAGGTGTGCAGGCTCTGACTGCTTTCTAGTTATTGAAAGTTGACTACCCAGTTCTAAGATGCAATCTGAATTTCGGGAAGGTGTACTCTGCGGAATGCGGACTCGAAAAAGGTGTATTTTGCGGAATTTCATCTGCAGAAAATCTTGGCAGAATAAGGTGTATTTTGTGGAATTAAAATTGTGGAAATGTTCTTGTTATCCTGTTGTCGAGTCATGTCAATTGAGTAAATGTACAATTCTGCACAGCGCTTGACCACCATGCTCACAAGTCTCATTGGGTCACTTCACTTTTTGACTTAGACTTTCGCTGAGTCTAAACTTCGGTCTAAGTACCTACTAAAGTCAAAAAGTGAAGTGATTTCGCTGAGACTTTTCGCTGAATCCAAAAGTACCTACTTAGACCAAAGCTGAGCCGAACTATGGCTAAAGTCGGTTCGATTTGCATGGAAGAGATAGCTTTAGCCTTAGGGCTTAACTTTCGCTGAGTCTGAATCCATTTCAACTTTTGACTTTAGCTGAGTGAAAACATGGCGACTATTTACAGTCCTATGCATATGGACAGTTTAGTAAATTAAAGCAGTCTGGTACAAAAAATATATGCCGTAATAAATATGCAATGACGTCAAATGTTAGGTAATTACTTTATTTGTGTGCACGTCGCAATTAAATAAGCAAGTCCAAGTGTAAATGGTTGATTTATTTCCTGTCAGGTTTACGGGGTTTCTGCCATTTTTAATTGTTTTGGTCTAAGTCAATAGACTTCAGACTTGTAGTACTTGAGTCCGGACTTGGACTCGAGTCCGGACTTAAGTCCGTTTTTGCTGGACTTGGACTTGGGCTCTAAGGACTCGGACTTGGACTTGGACTTGAAAGCTATGGACTTGGACTTGGACTTGGAGGCTCTGCCAGCAAGTCCTTTTTTCAAGTCCTTTGTACCTACAAGATCGATAGCACTGTAACAGACTACTTCGCTGTGGCCTTGTAAGTCGGTGTAAAAATGACGCTAATACGCCATTTGTGTTTTCTTACTTATGCAACACATTACAATATAAGTATAGATCTATGGTCTGGCTTTAGAACGACATATCGACTTCTGGGTTTGCAATAACGCCACATATGACAAACTGATATCAGCTGTGTACATTTGCCATTCTGGCTTCAAGTGCACCAGCCATAGGGGCATTGTGCTACGCCTGAACAGAGCAAGAATGTCCGACAAACTTCTGTCTGAACTGGTGTTTTTGAAATGCAACACTGTGTAAACAAGTTTAGATGTTGGACTGTGTAAAATTATCAAGGACGGCCAAATTAATGTCATCAATAAAAATTGATAACAATATGTGTACGATAAAGTGTTTTACTCAATAACAGCAAGAGAAATAATATTGGAATGGGATAAAACTGCTTGCAGGCTCGTTTTTCCTACTGGACTTGGACTTGCCTTTTTTGAAGAGGACTTGGACTCGGACTTGGACTTGACGGTTAAGGCGGACTTGGACTTGGACTTGGCTGTTGCTGGACTTGTTACAAGTTTGATAGACTTAGGCCAAAGTTTAGTTGAACTGTGGTCTAAGTACAGACTTTAGCGTTCAGCTTTAGCTTTCGCTCAGCAAAAAGACTCAGCGAAAGTCTAAGTCAAAAAGTGAAGTGACCCATTGTGTCCTGCAAGAGAAGATAAAAGGCTAATTTCTATCATTGTTTTGGTAGGCCTACATTACCTTGATTTAGTATCAAGCTGTTGTAAGGGTGACCAGCCATTTCAATGGGAGAACCCAAATTTGACAACTCAAATATCCCAAGCCCCTTATTTTTTCCGAACCAAAATTTGCACAGATGATTACGTCTGGCATATCTCCTGATATGCAAAATTTGGTGAAAATCTGTTCACGGGGGGCTTCCCCACGAATAGGTGAAATAAAACGCTTGAGTGACATTTTGCACCTTCCCTTCCATTGCCTTCGATTCCCTTTTTTTCTTGCCGTCCTCTACAGAAAAAAATGACTGAATTGATTTTAACGCACGATGGTTCATATGACGTGGTTTTGCTCAAGGAAGTGCCTTTTGGTGGTTACAAAATTTAAATTCAACACTTTAACCTATTTTTTCACATAAAATATGAAAAATTACAATGACACCTATGGAGAAAATTAGACAATGCTTTAAACCATCATAACTCCAGGTATGTATAAGATAGAGTCGTAATTTTTGGTTCTAAAGTATGGTTTTCAGGGTCGGCCAATTTAACGGGTGTCATTTATATTTACCCCCTGATTGACCCCCATTGCCATGGCAACAAAATTTGGGACAAAATGGGCCATAACTTGACCCCTTTAAAATATAATTGCACGCTGTTTGCACCTACCCCCCTATTTTCAGCCCTGGGCTATCCAATGATGTCATTAAAATTTCTACCCTGCTGACCCTGGTTGCCATGGCAACGAATTTTGGGACAAAGCTGACTATAACTCAGCCCCTGTAAAAGATAATTGCGCGCTGTTTGCACCTACCCCCTATTTGTGGGCCCGGGCTATCTGATGGTGTCATTTAAATTTCTCCCCTGGCAACCCCTGTTGCCATGGCAACAAAAATCGGGACAAAATTGACTATAACTCTGTCTGTGTAAGAGATAGCTGCAAGATTTTTGCGTCAATAGGCGCATTTTCCTAGATGCTGCCAACCGAATTTTTTTCCCAAGCGACCCTCGTTGCCATATCAATGAAATTTGGGACATAATGGGTTAGATCTCGACTTAAGTAAGAGGTAGGCTATATCGAAGACCTTTGAGTCAGATGGGGTGTTTTTGTGCTAGGTTTATTTTAATATAGGTGCGCACAGTTATTCAAAAGTGCACATACGAACCCCCACAAAAATCATATGTTAAATATACAAAAAATTGTTATTATCTACCAACAAAAACATTTCTACATTTTCTAACATTGCTATAATTAACTAATCAGATGTTAGATTAGTATGACATTCTAAAAGTTAATGACAGAATCTTCTAAATCAACAGCTGCTCAAAGCTAAATGGCACACCCGTCCACTTTGAACGTAAATTGATAGTAAACCCATAGAACTAAGCAAAGTAGCCCGTATTCCAAGATAAAACTAATTTTAAATTTACTTTACACACAATAAGATAAATAAAATACTGGTGAAAAGTAGAATTTAGAGACAAAAGCGACGGGTTTAAGGGGTTTGGGAAATACGAGGGATCAAATTTTGGAGTCTCCCATTGAAATGGCTGGTCATCCTTACAACAGGGCTGTCGGAAGAACTTTGCTGACTGTGTAATGGCAAAGTTTGAATTATTAAATTGTGACTTGTGCTGCTTTATATCTACAACCACAATGTCACCCTTACACTGTAGCCTATATAAACTGAACAGTTTTTCACATAAATATTTTCAAGCTAATAAGTGACCCACGTTGTATTTTATAAACAGTCATTTTATATCTCTGATGTCTTCCTAATGAAACTAGGCCTATTTATTATAAAGTTCAAGCGACTCAGTCTTTGCGCATTACCTAATCCGATGACTTGGCCCTCGCTGCGGTCGGTAAGATGAAATCATGAAACAACACAGTAGGCTACCTAATTAACTAAGCAAGCGACTTGGTTTTTGCAACGCGTCAAGAATCATTTGTAGATTGGGCCTAGGCTACTTGAGTTGACCTTGCATTCTCGTGTGATGTGCTGGCTTACGCTCATGAGTTAACGGACTTCAAGGCATTTTAAAAGTTAAGTTGAAGACGTCAATAAGTGATTACTTTGCCAACTGCGTGACCGCGCTGTATGTGATGTGCCGATGTTGATTCAGAACTCAAATGTAAGCCTAAGCCTATGCGAAGTTGATTATTTGATTTGATTTAAATTTTGCGGAATGTGGAAAAACTTTAAGGTGTAATTTGCGGAACGTTCCGCAGGTGAAATTCCGCAAAATACACTTTTTCGAAATTCCGCATTCTGCAATCGGCATTCCGCAATCCGCAAAGTACACCTTCTCCTGCCTTTCTGCACATAGCTGCGAAATGAGTTCACAAATGGTCAGTGCTAGCGATAGACCAGCATCTCGCACTAAAGAGCAGAAAATTACTAGCGGTAGATCGCCATTCATCTAATTTTATCTCATTGTTAATGTAAGAATGCAGCCACATTTCTTCACTGCATTGCTAAGACTGTGGTTGGAAATGAAATGTTATCAATTACCACTTGAGCATTAAATAAAATTTATTCACAAGCACTATAGTTCTAAGTCCGTGTTACAAAAAAAAACAGCTTTGGCTTGAGATGGACTCTTGATATAATACTGAATAAGTCTGATTTAAATACTTGACAGTGTCGTGGTATGGTTTGTGGACCTTCTATGTCTACCAGGCATATGAATTCTACCATCTTCCCAATAATGTATCTACCCGATCTACCTCTAGCAATTTTCCAGTGCTAACAGCAAGATCGCCGATCTACTGCCAGAATTATTGTTCACAAATACAACCTGTCAGTGCACTTTGTCAGCCCGACTATGTCAACTCCAAATTCCTCATCATACTCGAACAGATTCGATGAAGATGTGTCAGAGTCGTCCAGCTGCAGCTGCTGGAATGAGTAGCGCAGTTTTCTGTCGTCTTCTTTGTACGGCGTAAAGTTTCTCACACTGAGCTTAGGCGGAGACCGTCGACGCTTTGCCAAGTAGGGCGGAGTGAACAGCTCAAAATCAGGAGGACTAGATGAGTACAAATAATTCTGAAAATCTAGTGCCATCATATCCTGTTCAAAGCTGTTATAATTCCACTTAACTACGCACTGTGCAGCAAAACCAAGAACAATATCAACAGTAATGACATTTTATGACCATTTTACAACTACTTCCGGTCAAATGTCAACATGAACATGGCCAAAGTGCCAAATCGCTTTAAGTAAGTAGAACATTGCGAGAAGCTTATTTTTTACGCGCGACAGCATGTAATGCCTCGTGCGTCTTAGCCATCGTCCTGGCGTCCGTCCGTCTGTCCGTCCGTTTGTCACACTCCAGTATTGTGTCAACACAACGCAAGCTAAGATCACGAATGGACTGCCTCGAAGATATTGTTTTAAGATCCGTAAAGAAACTAATCAAATATCTATACTGGAATCAACATGCTGTAATCAAGATTGTGAGTCGAGGAAAATTTGTATTCCAAGAGGAGTACGGCAGGGGTGCATCATATCACCCATACTGTTTAATTTGTATAGTGAATATATGATGATGGAAATATATGAACAAACCAAAGGAATAGAAATCGGTGGACGTTACTACAACAACATTCGATATGCAGATGATGCTGTTTTCATGTCTGAGAATGAAGCTGACCTACAAGATCTAGTCTTAAGAATAATTTAAATGATATCTGTAAAGAATATGGCATGGCAATGAATGTTAAAAAGACTGAAACTATAGTCATCAATAAGACTAACGACACTCAATGCAGTATCTTTGTGGAAGGCAATAAAATGGAACATTAATAACCATATGGTGATGTGTCAATGTCATTTTCGTCTATTGTGGAAAGGATACATAAGACAATTTTTAAAGATTAAGCTAGAAAGCAGCAAGTTTACATGCAGTGAAGCAGAATACAGAGAAAAAGCGAGACAGTTTGGCATAGCATTGGGTGATTTGAAAGAAAATCCAGGCTTGAGGCTTATAGCAAAAATATGTTTGAACTCGCTGTGGGGAAAGTTTGGACAGAACCCTAAAGTGAAACATTCCGAGGATATAGACAACGAAAGAGACTTTTATAAAGTAGTACTGAATGACAAGATTGAACAGATTTCGTTGAGTTTTTTGAATGACAATATGGTGTCGGCAGTGCAGGGCCAGGGTTCGGATATCCCACATTCATCACGGCGTTACCCCACCCCGGATAGGCACCTATAGGAAACGCAACCATTGGCCCCCGAGGTGTGTGAGTTATGAACGCACCCGCTGGCGCTTGATGAGCGTACGCATCGCTAGTTAGTGAATCAGTTGTGTGCACTGCAGTGTGCACAACAGCACAACAGCGAGGGCAGCAGGCGGTACAGTATAGAAAAGCATAGCTGAGTTACGTCGGTCACCAGTCATCATTGAAAACTGAGGGTCATTCACCATAGCTGGTGTACAATCAACCACAGTGTGCATTGAGGGGCGGGTGTACAGTGCAGTTGTGCTAGGCAGTACGTGCGGCAGATCAAGCTGTGGACTCGCGTGCACAAGCGCACGACTAGTCAGCATTGATATCGAGAGTGTGGCAGCTGTCATGTTGGACGTCAAAGTCTGCGGCGCACAGTCATACATCGGGACATTATCTGCACCTGAGCTGCCAATTAACCGTCGGTGTGCATGATCGACGGTCGTTCCGGGCGCCGGCATAGCAACGGACTTGAGCAGCGGGTGTGTGCGGTCTGATATCATCAGTCCGGGCGCCGGTGCACCGCGCTCACTGTCTGGCGGCGGCAGGTGTGCGCGACTGTCATTAGCTGACCTCATTTCTAAGTAGGGTGCGGTCGCCGGTGGGTATGTGTGGTCGTAGTCTGATGTCAAACTGACCAGAGCGTGCTGACTGTCCGCGGGTGCGGGCGCCGGCAGAGAGAGCGAGTGGGCGTCGCGTGCAGTAGCAGTCATGATTGCACCAGCGGTAGACGGGGTCATGCTGTCAGCGTGGATGCCCAGTTGTGCAGCTGTCTGTTGTCCCGCTGCGACCGGCGAATGCAATTTCTCCGCAGCACACACGAACTGAGTCCTCGTCCTGAGTCCTGTCAACCGCGTTCTTTTCCCGACGTGCAAACTCCATCTGCATCTGCTGATCACGTCGGTCGGCGTCGGCGCGTTGAGCAGCAGCATCGCCGGCCACCTTCTCGAACATCTTGTTCATCAAATCGATGACCGGCTTCGTCGCTTGTGAGTGCGTTGACTGTCGAAACTGTCGATTGGCGGCGCGAGATTGTCGGCTGACCGAGCGATGACTGGCAGCGGCTGAGTGCATACTCTCTACCCACGAAGCAACTCGCGACTGTCGACCGTCAGCTCGGGAGTGCACGCTAGCGAATGGCGATGTTGCACGCAGCGGTGATGGAGGCACGTAGCAAAGCCGACGGCGGCTGAGGACTGTCACTGTCACGAAAATACGCCGAGACCTCAGAATCGTACGCCCAGTCTGTCAGGTCTGCGTGCACGTCTGCCTGTACAACTACACTGCCAGAGGGAACACTAACATTAGCCACCTGCTGCTGCGCAAGCTCTACCTTAGCAGCAGTCACAGATACAGATACAACATTCGCATCGATTAATCTACCCCCTGAAGATGCAGCAGGGTCGACCGGCTCAGCCCCTATGCCTATCCCCTGTACACTATCGTAGCCTAAATTTTCATGGCAGGCTCGCCATTGTAGGAATCAAGACCGAACCAGTGCTGGCTAGACTATCAGCGTTCGCTATAGTTTAAATCGGAAGTGAAGTTTGATAGGAAGCCAAAACCGGAAATGGACGTTGTCTTAGATTATAACCGTGGTCTTCCATGTTATGGGCCTGAATACTATCAGAAGTTCCGTGAGTCCAAGCCGGACTAAACGCAGGGTTCCTACGGGACTCGGTCCGCCCCCGGTAGAGGGTAGGTACCGATTAGCGATGGGAAACTATGTGGACCCGAGCCGTCCACCCAGAAATTAGGTGAAGTTAACTAAAATAAATAAAACCTAAGGGAACTTCGGAAAGCAGATAAATTTGACAATAAGAGCCGAAAACAGTAAAGTCGCTATATACGGACAACTAAAAGGTAAACCGGAAATAAAATAAACCGCGCCAAACCTTGCTACCGGATCCAAGAGAGAAAGAGAACAGGAAAAAGTCCTCTGGCAGAACAAAGTCTTCTTCAAACAAGTAAGTAGTCAACCACAAGTAAGTCTTCTTAAAGTCGATTGACAGTAACACAACTCAGTCTTCTTCGAACAAGGTGGCGGACTTCCGCAACAAGTCTCTAATTACCGACAAACTCTATCATCACAACTGCTATCTCTATCACAACTGCTATACGTCTTCACTCTACAACGGTCAGAAATCAACTGAACTAGCTATCTAGCTATCACCCGTATTTATAGGTCCTGGCCAGCAGTGCGCTGCATGCAGCTGACCCTAGCTGCGTGCATCGAACCTTCTCGACGGTCGGTGTTGGCCGACCGTCGCATATATGATGTCAGTACCGAAGGGGGGGAGGAAAGGGGAGCCGACGGTCGACCTTCGTAGATCGTTGCATATATAGTGTTAGTACCGAGGAGGGAGAGGGGGGCCGTCGGTCGGTCTTCGACGACCGATGCATAGATGATGTTAGTGCCGAGGGGGGTGGCGGTCGGCGGATCAACTCCGGCCGACCATTACAAATCCGAGGTCAACGCCGAAGAGGAAGGTCGGCGACTCAGCCTCGTCGACCCGGTCCAAATTTAAAGGGCCCCCTCGACAATAAATAAGTAAATAAGTAGCTAGAGGTGGGCAGTGCGGATGCCGCCAATAAAATAAGTAAAAAGGACTCGTCCTGTGGCCAAATGTGTTCCATGGCACCGTCATCACTACTAATGTGCAACATGTGCAATCATAGCAGCAAAAGCGATAAGCACAAAACTGAGCAGCAATGCATCACATTAGTGCAAATACAACTCCATGTAAGAAACATTTAAAAACAACAAATAGTGTATACTAAAAATATGCACAATTTCTGCATAATACTACACTGTGTCCCTAAAACGTCCCACAGTGTGATTGTCTATATCTGTGTCAAATATTAACCAATTTTCAAAATTCTTTTACTGATGCATTCTGTAGACATTATTAGCAATACAGTGATTATTGAGTATCCCGCCACACGCTAGCTGTGACGCTACACTACCTTGTGAAATATAAATGCCAAAAAACTAACAATAATAGACAGCAAGTCTGTTGGTAAACAAAAAAACACTTCCGACCAAAAATGCAGTGAATGATCTGTATGATGCTACACTTTGTTAGATCCGTTTTTTGGATATCTGGCGTGTTGAACAATATGTTTGTTTCTGGCCTTTGTGGTTTAGCAAGCCTACCATTTCATTCATAGTGACCACGTTCTCTTCAGTACGTGTATGCTTCACTGCCGGTCTCATGCCTTTGGTCAGTGCAGCATGTTTCCCAAATCTCTGTCAGGGGCGTCATTTAGGGAAGGGGGCTGGGGGTCTACGGACCCCTCCAAGGATTTATGATTTCAGTTTTTTCTCTGTAAATTGTGCCTTTAATTAAACGTGAAACAGCTAAAATGTCAACTGTGTTACCGCTGCAAGAACAATACGACACATACGTTATGGATGAATCTTGTTCTGGTACACTGTATATCTGATCTTGTTCAAGTGAAGTAGATTTTAAACAACATTATGATCTGATTACTATGATGGTGTTCACATTATTGCATTTTGCGTTCTTTTTTGCTGTGTTACATTAGTTTTCTGATGAGACATAGGACATGTGAGCTTGCAATAGACTTTAGTTGATTAATGGATTTCAAATGGCAACACGTAAACTAAGCATAATATACTTATGTATACGTAGGCTAGTAAAGAAACATTTATTATCCTAGCAGTTGGACTCATCAGTTGAGTATAACTTTGATAGTTCAGATGTGTTATACACTGTGTCTCAAAAAAAAGCATGTGACTACATTTTTTGCAATAACTTGAACAATAAATGTCCGATTATAATAATTTTTGGCACACTTATTAATGAGACTATATGTCATCGAATGGTGGTTTCATTTCCCACCTCATCTATTTAGTGCAACTGTCTTACCTTGGGAA
>Ga0209367_1014024_pt1 | contig 10225 bp, 3 predicted proteins | sample WorMetLIZISLAND2_FD_187412 | JGI IMG/M metagenome (GOLD analysis project Ga0209367, IMG submission 187412) | Marine gutless worms symbiont microbial communities from Max Planck institute for Marine Microbiology, Germany - Olavius geniculatus... ...
TCAACGTGGATTTTAGCTGTCCAAGTTTCGACCCCCTAAGTTCAAGGAGGCCGGCGCAGGCGGGCGTCAAAGACAGCTACCCCCCTAAAAAGTGGTTATATTACCGCACTTTTCTCGCGTAGCGTAAAAATGGTGGCAGATAGGTACATACATGCTGCTTATCATAACAAGCACTGGTGACAGGCTTTTTGGATTTATCAACATCGATGACTTTGAACGACCTTGAACCCTAAAAATATTGATTTTAAGCGATTTTTGGCTGCAAAAGAGTGAATTGCGATGAAATGGATGGAGATAGACTATGATTACCTGCGAACAGGAACTGCTATAGGCTTTCGCGCTTCTCGTGAGCTTTGCTCAAATTACTTGTAGAATTTAGCAGTGAGTCTGTTCTCTAGATGCTGTGTGTGTTCAGTCATTATGTCAATTGGTTTGTTGTTGCTTGGTAGTGAATTAAGGTATTCTAACTGGCTTATATACAGGGTGCAGCCAAAAAAAGTGGACCCCTAAAGTTTTTCGCTGTTTCTCAGCAACTGTTTGGAATTTTAATTTGAAATTTTACAGATTTATTTACTAAGACAATCTAAATCTAACTGCCAAGTAAAATGTGATACTGTTAAAAAACGACGAAGTTACAGATTTTTTAACATGACCGCCTACCGATTTTTCAGCATTCAAAAATGTTCCGGCTACAACACCAATTTAATAACATCGTTGAACAACACAGTTAAATGATGATCAGATGCCAGAATTCCATTGTCACTGTGAATGTTCGAAGTGTTCACAGCCAGCTCCAAACTACAACACCAGCTTTATGTCGCCTTATTTGAGAAATTTTTTGCAGCTTTGTCGATTGGTTCCTGTGGCAGGTTGTCCTAGATAACTTGAAACGCTTCTTGAGTTCGGTGCATGTTTTCGGCTTTGTTTTCAGCTTGCGGTAAGCCTCCAACATTGCACCCCATACGTGATAGTCCACTGCGTTTATAGTCGGTGAATTTGGAGGCCACTGGTTTTTTTGTGATGATATCTGGACAGCTGGCCCGCAGCCAGTTCTGTGCGCAGCGTGGCGTTGCTCGCTGTGTGTGCTGACGAGCCGTCCTGCAGGAAGATGAATCCTGTGGGCAGCCGGCGATTGCTTTAAAGGAACGATAATTTAGTGATAATTTATAAATGATATAAATTACTGTTTATCAAAACGTCACTGTGACGTCATCGGCAGTAACGTGTAACCAGTTTTTGAAAATTAAATAGCATTTTAGCTTGAACATTTTTAATGCTGAAAAATCGGTAGGCGGTCATGTTGAAAAGTCTACAACTTTGTCGTTTTTCAACAGAATCACATTTTACTATGCAATTCTATGGAGAAGGTTTCAGCAAATAAAGCTGTAAAATTTTATATTCAAATCCCAAACGGTTGCTGAGAAAACGGCAAAAAACTTTAGGAGTCCACTTTTTTCGTCGCACCCTGTAGACTGATACTTCTGGTATATTTAGCATCACTCAGCCCATAGTGATATCAGTTGTTGTCCAGTATTGAATTTTCCCAGAGTTATCTCCCCTTTGCAGTATGGCATATGACAGCAGTACTTCTTATTTATTTTGCTGCATAAGTGCAGGGGAGCGTTGCAGTGTTTGTCACTGGAGCTGAGGCTCTGTGCAGCCAGATTGAGCTAATTACATGGGTGGTCACTTAACAGCTGTTTTTTTGTGGAATAATGTCTTGGGAACTGCAGCACATTGTGAATTGAAGCTTTGCTTCTAGGTGGACTTTGGTGAGGGTTGATGTTTTTCAATCCTCATATTATCATCTTTGATTGTTTAAATCCCCCTGTCCTCCAATAGACAACATTATGACATTGATGACTGTCTGGAGGATAACAGGGAAGATTGTTAGAACTGCCATTACCTTTACATATGCACATTATTATAATTGGCATTTCTTACAGTTTTAGGCTTAGGTTGTTTTTTGTGTGTTATGTGTTTCATAAAGGTAACTTTCTGTAACTTAGGTTAAACTTTTTGTTTTGTTATTATGTCTGTGTGCAATTTTGCCTGCAAAGGCCATCCCGAAATGACCTATACTGTGTTGGGCGGGACGTAAAATTTTACTCACTCACTCACTTTGATTTTTTAATGTAAATCAGTAAAAAAAACTACAAGGCGGTCGTTAGAGTGCATATCTCCGCCAATTCGTGTACACAGACAGACAGACGGACACACACAATGATGGACAGATCGATCAATCTCATAATCTCCTCCAATTCACTTCGTTCCATTGGCGGAGATAAAAAGCACTATCTGTTTAATATGAGTGTGCCCAAATTCTCAAAATTTAAACTTATTGGGTAGTGCAAATTATTGAATGAAACACAATCCCAAATGTATTGCGCACTGCCAACCTACTTGCATAATGATAATGTGTTGGGAAAGTGTCTAGTTTCAGCACAATGTATGCCATTAAGTGCCATTATTCGAAACATATAGCTTACAATGTTTGTTATTAGTAAAATGGTTGGAAATGTTCAGGCTGGTAAGCTGATATAAGGTACACTATGCATGCGATGGTAGAGAAATACCAGTAGTTGTATTAATGGACCAGCTATTTTATGAAGAATATCGAATAACATTTTTTTAAAAAAGCATTTAATTTATGCTGTGTTTTCAGCTATTAATGCTGCAGGCTGCAAAGCGGATTTGGTAATTGATTCAGAAGCTGATGTATACTGTGTGTATTTCACTGCACTACTGATACAGGCGAAATGCAGCGTGCTGGGCTGATGGAGTTTCTGAAAAGGTGGCCGTCGGTTGAGTCGGCTTTGGGAGCGACGTGGCAGCAGGTTCACTTGGGTCTGGAGTCATTTGGAGTTACACAAGACACTGCTCGGACACTGCTGCGATTCTGTGGTCAGTACGCAGTTTTTTCGGATTTGTAATGAGCCTTACATTGGAGATGTACACATCCGCAGATGGGACACAGATGCAATTTTTGATGTCTGCAGACGTGGACGCTCTCTGAGAAAAACAAATTTTCCCCGCAGTGTTTATTACGTGCGACAGCTATGCCTCGCACGTGTTTGCCATGGTCTTGGCATCTGTCTGTGTTAGTTCGTCACACCCTTGAGCCCTAGTAATCAAAACGGTGCGAGTTAGCATCATGAAATCTTCACTGTAGGCTACCACAAACACTGTAGTTTTTTGTGACAAAATTTTGTTCCCCTGAGTGAGGGTGTTCCCCTCGAACAAGGGCGTCAGAAAGGAGTATCCCCTAAAAATACGTCATTCTGCCACTATTGGCTTGTTTAGTGTAAAAGAGGTTGCAGATAGGTTCAAACATGCTGCTTATCATAACAAGCACTTATAACGGGCTTTTCAGATTTGTCAACGTCGATGATCTTGAATGATTTCGAATGACCTTGAACCCCCCAAAAAGGGTTTTTAGTGCTTTTTTGCAATTTTTGGCTGTGGCGCACATTTCAAAAGTGAATTGCACCGAAATGGCTAGATATAGACCTGGACAAGCTGCATATATGAAATTTTTAGCATAGAATGCACATTCTTAACAATCTATGTTTTGACCTTTTAAATTCCAAGAGTCTTCCGCACGGAGGTTTCAGATGTGGTTACTCCTTCAAGACACATTGTTATTTTATTGCACGCTGTCGAGTCGCGACTGATTGCCCAAGTGGTACTGATCGCTGCTGTTGCGTGTTACGTGAGCTTTGCTCAAATTACTTGTGCTTTCTAGTAACGATAATGCTACAAAATTCCAATTACATTTGCAGTTTTTTGCACATGTCACATTGTTAAAGGCTGGCCCTGGGTTCCGGTATATTTACCTCCACCAAGGCTGTAATGTTTTTGCTAGACTTTGTTTGTTTGTCTGTGTGTTAGCAAGATAACTCAAAAAGTTATGGACGGATCTTTCTGAAATTTTGAGGGTATGTCGGGAATGGCACAAACTAGCAGTGATTCAATTTTGGGGGTGATCCGGAAGGAATCCTGGATTCTGGATCACTTTGAAATTTTCGTTACCATTGCTTTCAGTGGGGCATAAGGGAAACCGCTGCAAAACCGAAGATGGTGCTGCTACCTAGCGAACAACATTGCCTTGGTGGAGGTGTGCCTTCTCTGACTGCTTTCTAGTTTGAGCATCGTCACTTTTGCTGGCAGTGCATATGCAGTCGTGGATGCCCGACAGCTTTTTTGTGGATGCCATCTTTTGGATGCAGTCACAGACACAAAATTCCAGGATCCGCACATTTCTGCCCTATATGGAGGCAACAAGAATCTGAGATAAACTGTATTATGTATTTACTATTCATTAAAAACGCTTTAAAAGCTAGACATTCAAGGTGTTGCACAGTGATTGGGGGAGTAAGGGGAGTTTACACCTCACTGAACACATTATTTTTAAAACGGTTCAGTTTAAAATACAGTTTATACGTAGTGTAAGGCTGACATTGTGGTTGGATATGCAAACTGCAAAAATTACCTACCAGTATGTTACAAAATTCCAACTCCACCGTAGCATAGTCAGTATAGTTTTGTTGACAATGTTCCCAGTGCAGGAGTAGCCAGTGTACCAATTTTCAGCTCAAGTTGCTTTAGACAGATGGCTGTTCGCCACTTCATATGTCAGCACTGGGCTGATGTATTTTTGACGCACTACAGCCATGCTGTAGGGCGTCTTTGGCCTCATGTGTCGTTTGTCTGTCACGGATGTATTGTGGCTAAACAGTGCAAGATAGAGTCTAGGTTGCTGTTGATCACTAATAGGAAGTCGCATGTTGGCTTTCAAATGACGTGAAAGTCGATGATTTTGGATGACCTTGAAGGGTCATAAGCACTATGGTATGCCAGTCGTGCAGTGTTGTGGCTAAACGGTAAGTCGTAGCGGGTCGGTGGTGGCACCGTCGGATAGGGTGCTGGCGACTTCCCATAGACTGTCAATAGTAACCATGTCTTCATCTGCAGCAGTTTGGCCGTTATTTTCAAATGAAAGCTTCTAGCTATTAATGGCCTTATCTCAGAGATGGTGAGAGATAGGACCAAGATTACTATAATCACTAATGGGAGGTCGCATAAGCCCAGATGAGATGGAAATCATGGCTTTTTGGATGACCTTGAAGGTCAGTATTGCAGCAGGAACTGTATAGGCTGCGGCACGTCTTTCCTAGCAACAGCTGGCCTTTCTTGTTGTAGTTAGTCAGTAGGCTATGGTGCCAGCTAGTGTGTGGATGACAAAGAATGTCTATTCTCATGGTGCTGTAGAGGAGTATTTGACAAAGAGCTGGAGATATCCCAGAGAGCTGTATGGCATTAAGAAGTACGGCGACGATGCTTACCGTATCTTCTGCATCAACGAATGGAAGCAGGTAACTTCTGTAAACTGGCGTGAACACTGCGTTGTCTCTGTTTCATATATGAATACTATGGCAGGTACAGAGTGGGCCATAAAAAACCGTCCCCTATATTATTTTGCTTAAACTGCTACTGCGTTTGTTTATACGGACAAAATGACACACCATACAAATTGCTAGTTTTTTCTGCTCATATTGATAACAAAACCTAATAAGTATGCCAAAACGTTATTAAAAATAATACAACAGAATCAAAGCACCCCAACTATATTGTATCACAATGGTGAAACATAAATGGAAATATGTGCTTGTGTATATGTCTAAGTAAAACAGCAAAAACTTTATACAACAACAAGACAGTCAAGGAAACAATTGTTCAATGTGCCCTTCTGAATCTCCCTCGGAATTTTGCTGGACCCAGGGTTGCCTTCCTGGCTGTATATCAGCTCCACTACACACTCGATATTCTGTGTTGTTCGGTCAGTCCACTATCGTCCACTGTCGACCTCTCAAGAAATCGAGTTCATCTTGTCAATTTTGTGCAGAAGATCTTTAACAGAACTGACCGCCCAATTCTTGTTAGGAAACTCTTTACAAATGCGTTTAGCGCCCCGTCCCTTTTGTTGGCAAATGAGTTTGATCGACGCTTTATCCTCGTACATTAAATGACGTTACACTGTTTTCCTCATTGTGTTTCCTGTAGAGTTGGGTTGCTTTCATTTATTTTATCCCATTACAAAATTATTGAAAATATTTGCTCGAAATTTGCACACATTACTCAAAATTGATTATATTTCAACGTGCATTATTCACTTTCAATGTACATTGCTCTTGGAAGACATAATTAGCTAACATGTACGGGGATGGTTTTTTATGGCCCACTCTGTACATTTGATGTGTATATGTTAATGGCCTAACTTTGAAGTTGCTTTGAGCCTGAGATTTGGTGGATTTGCTGTTGACATTGTGCACTATATGTATTTGCTTACTTATTTCTTTAGTCGACACATGGAGAAAACTGTCAGAAGGAGCTTTAGCATTGGGAATTCACGCTAGAGACTGGCAAGATGAGATGATTCTGTTGTTGAATAAAATAATTATCCAATTAATGAGAGCTTTTTGGTCTCTTCACTTCTATCCAGTAGTGACTTGTGCATGCTGTTAAACTCTCTGTAAGGTGTAATGTTGGACGATGTGGAGCTTAAGGTCAAAGCTTCAGGTCATAGCCAAAGCCTTAACATCTTGAGACATTTGTCCATTTTAGTCAGCTTCTACTGCATGGTTTTATTAGTTCTTTTATTTAGAAAGTTATTGTTGAAAATAACTGTAATTATTGTTTTTGATCAGCTAATATTAGATCAGTTATACAGGGCTGCCAGTTGTACACGAACATGCATGTGATCGCACATTTTGCAAAACGTCGCATATCACATATTTTGCCGCATATAGTGGAATTTTCTAAATTGCATATGTGGAAATATGCCGCATATGCAAAAATTTGCATACATGTTGCATATTTCCCGTTTTCCACATATATGCCACGTATTTTCCATCAAAAAGTGCCGCATATTTTAAGAAAAAACTATTGTTATAAATCTGCATCCCTAGTTGTAAAAATTTACAGCTGAGAATTTTTTGGGTCATTTTGAATTTTTTAGTGGATTATCATTTGTTTTCTGTGCAACAAATTGCTGCAATACATGTGTGATTTGTTTGCGACATATATTGCTACATTGCATAAGTATTTTTTGACTGATTTGAGTGAGCAAGTGAATGTCTGTCAACAGGTGGCGCCAGATAATCCCAAGCTGAACGAGTATCATCGCTGGCTGTGGCAGAACCACCGAGTGCTCGGAATCAACTGATGACTTTGTTTTCTGTTGTCTCTCATTCTCTGTACAGGGTGGGCCGAAAAACTAGCGCCAATTTATATTTGTCTCAACTCTGTCAAATATTAACCAGTTTTTAAAATTCTTTCGTTGTCAGAATCAGGAGCAAATTTGCAATAACACTATCTGATCTCACCACACCTCAGGTGTGTCGCTATACTACGTTGTGTTTTGTAAAAGCACCACGACATGGCATTTCGTTGATTGCACCATTGGTCAGTGGTGTCGCTGGGTTCAGTGCATCGTCCAGCAGCAAGGCAGACACATTGAACATTTGATGTAAAAACTGCGAGATGTAACAGTCACTTTAGACAATAACTGAGACTAAAAAGTTGTTCTGTGTCATTAATTTCTTAAATTTTGCTCTTACTGAAGTCTTGTTTTCAATAGTTGCAATTACGACATTGACATTTCACAAGGTAGTGTAACGACACACTTGAGCTCTGGTGGGATCTTTAGCGACAGGTTATTATAGATTTACTCCTGATTCTGACAGTGAAAGAATTTTGAAAATTGGTTAACATTTGACAAAGTTAAGGTGTATTTAATATGGTGCTGTTTTGGCCCACCCTATACATACACAGATATTACTTAGACCTATGTTGCCGTTTTTGCAGAGCTCATGTTTTTTTATGTAGTTGGTGTGCCGTAAGCAGTGGCTGTGCTAAGAGGGTCTCGTAAAATCAGCATCTTTCAATTGACTCATGCAGTCAGCGGAATTTTGTGAACCATGTCAGACAGCCGATTTTTATGCGCAAAAGCAGCTACTGCTTTCAGCGCATCTTAGCCATCACAATTATGTCTGTCCATTTGTCTGTCTGTCCATCACAAGGGTGGATCAGTCAAAAACGGTGCAAGCTAGGATCACCAAATCTTCACCATCGGCTGCTTGGAAGACTCTAGTTTCAGGAACCGTAAAGCTTTTCCATAAATTTAAAGGAGGTCACCTCGAACGAGGGCGCTAAATGAGAGGGGATGGGAAAAATGTGCGATTTTTAGTGAATAAGTCGCTGTATCTCAATAACGGTGCGAGATAGGTTACTATTAATCACTAATAGGAAATCGTACATTGGCTCTGAATTGCACCGAATTCAATGACCTTGGATGACCTTGAATGCTAAAATAAGGGTTTTCTGGACTTTTGGCAATTTTGGGCTGCGAGGCACATTTCAACATCGATGACTTTGAAAGACTCGAAACTTCGGAAATAAGGGAAATAATATTGATTATTGCGATCTTCGGCTGCAGCGCACACTCCAAGAATGAACTGCGACAGAATGCCTGGAGATAGACTGACAGTTTGTGTATCACTTGTGACCAATAACCATGGCTTTTCAACAAATGCTGATCTCTAAGATGATTCACTGCATTTTTGACATCTCATGTTCTACTTTGGATGATAAAAGTAGCTGATTTTGTTGGCCAAGAAAACTGGCTGATTTTTTGTGGCCATTTTTATCATCTGTCAAAATTGGCAGTTTGTCGATCATGTGACATGGGCTTTAGATGTCATTGTGTGTGCTTGGTGCATGCTTATGTGCGCACTGATACATTTTTTTCTGTCCGTATTTTATGATGTGATTCATAAAGTTGTGGAAAGGAATTTTTATACAAACAAATTAAGGCTTGTGTTAAGTATACATGTGCAAAATTAAAGCTTTGCAGTTTTGGTGTAGAATGCAATCTTTTTTTCTGTCAGTATTCCTAGCTGTAGTCAGCCTTGGAGCAGAAAAAAACTAGCATGCAGGTTTGTAGTAATTCAGCATCGTACATTTATTACGTTGTGTGTTTTTTTTGGTACCTCTCTATGGTATTAGGTCAGAAGTAGTGATTGCAATCTCAGGATTGAATTCTCAATCCTGAGATTCGAGATTGAGAAATTTGTAATCCCGATATTTCGTTTCATGATTATGATTACAGATTGGTCGTTACGTTGGTATCCCTAATTGACTTATTTCATGCACAGGTATAGGTCTCTACGGAAGGTATATTCAAACTATAAGGAGTGACAGTGACTGTCAAAATACAAATTACAATGCACAGCTAGGAGTAGTACTCTGGTGCACATGAAATATTGTTATTTCATCATATGGCTAGAATTCTTATTTCTATCATTTAACATGTGAAAAAGTACAAGCTTAGCTAATTTTTGTAATCTCAAAATCTCTCGATTGGGACGCTGTTAATCCCATCATTTGAGATTGACGAAAACGTTCGGGATTCAGGATCCTGGGATGATTGCAATCCCTAGTCAGAAAGTCGTATCTAGTATGGTTTTTATAGATTTATAAATCAATATGAGTTTATAATTGTGTACAAAGTGTATGTATATTTATGTGTGTTGTTTTGCAGCTTCACTGGTCATGAATGCATAGCATTACTGTTGCTTTGGTGGGTGTATGTATACCAGTACAACGACTGCAGAGATTGTGTGGAATTGTGCATGAATAATTTGCCAATTAATAACTGCAGTATTTGCCAATGCACTTATTGTGCATGCCATTTTTTCATTATCTGTTACATTTTGATATATGGAAACAGAACTTGCTTTAAAATGTCAAAATTATACTTCTCCTAATGTGAGGTTGAATTAAATAAACAACCATTGGTAATTAAACATTTAATTTCCAAGTTATTTGTTTACACAGTGTTTCATAAAAAGGACCCCTTTTTGTTTTTTTTATTATTCATTTAAATGATGATCAATTTACACAAAGTTTTTACCAGTTGTAGCTGAAGAAATACTAATTCAAAATATTGCAACAAAATATGGCAGTTGATTAAATATTCTTTGCTAGTCGTGATGTAATGCTGACATCATAATGTGTCATGGGTACAAGCTTGATAGTCTCAACTGGTGCTGTCAGTTGCTACCCTGTTTGGATGATGAACTTAATCTGGTTCGCTAATGAAAATGTTTATCGTGCCAGCACTAAGCAACATGAGGACGTGAAATCAGGCGTCTTGCGATTCAAA
>Ga0209367_1014025_pt1 | contig 10225 bp, 12 predicted proteins | sample WorMetLIZISLAND2_FD_187412 | JGI IMG/M metagenome (GOLD analysis project Ga0209367, IMG submission 187412) | Marine gutless worms symbiont microbial communities from Max Planck institute for Marine Microbiology, Germany - Olavius geniculatus... ...
GCGTCAAAGAGGGGTACCCCCCTTAAAAAGACGTCATTTTGCCGTTATTGGCTCGAATAATGTGAAAACGGTTGCAGATAGGTACATATATGCTGCTTATCATAACAAGCACTGGTGACAGGCTTTTTGGATTCAGGAACATCGATGACCAAAAAGAGGTTTTTAGTGAATTTTTCGCAATTTTTGGATGCAGCGCACATTTCAACACTGAATTGCGACGAAGTGGCTGGAGATAGAGCAAGACAAGCTGCGTATGAAATTTTTAGCACTCAACGTAGATTTTAGCAGTTCAAGTCCCGACCCCCTATGTTCAAGGAGGCCGGCGCAAGCGGGCGTCAAAGACAGCTACCCCCCTAAAAAGTGGTTATTTTACCGCAATTATCTCGTGTAGCGTCAACACGGTTGCAGATAGGCACAGACATGCGGCTTATCATAACAAGCACTGGTGACAGGCTTTTTATTGCTGTCAACGTCGATGACCTTGAATGACCTTGAACCCTCAAAATAAAGGTTTTTGGTGAATTTTCCTGCGATTTTTGGCTGCGACACACATTTTAAGAGTGAATTGCGCCGAAATGGCTGAAGATAGACCCGGACATTTTCCGCATGACATTTTTTTAGCATAAAACGTACATTTTTAAGAATCTACAAGTAGTTATTTTACCGCTATTGGCTCGTGTAGCTTGAAAACGGTTGCAGATCAGCAGAGACATGCTGCTTATCATAACAAGCAATATAGTGACAAGCTTTTTATTGGTGTAAACATCGATGACCTTGAATTTCTAAAATAGGGGTTTTAGTGTTTTTTGCAATTTGTGACCACAGCGTAGATTTCAACGGTGAATTGCGTCAAAAAGGATAGAGTTAAATTAAGACAACCTGTGAATAGGAACTGCTAAGGCTGTCGCGTGTCTCATGAGCTTTGCTCAAATTACTTGTTATACATTTGAGACAAATGTCGACCTACCCATCTGTGGCGGTGGTGGTCGTGGTGGCATAGGCATGCCAGGTGGCATCAGTGGTGGTACATTCGGAGTGGGAGCGCGAGTGGAATCAGGCACACCTGGCTTGGGTGGCACCATTGACGGTGGGGGTGGTGGGCGAGCGCCTGGCATACCTGTCACATGATAGCAAAAAGTTAACACATACAGAGTACAAATTCGTCACAAATTGCAATCGTTGTTTTAAGGCTGCAGAAATAATGATTAATTAATCTGCTAATCGTTTAAAAAAGTTGAATGATTAAAATTTTTTGTGAATTAAAATTCGACCAAGATTTAGATTTCTTAACATAACTGATGATAAATGTAAACTAATTTTATTTGCATACAACAAGTAATCGAGAGTTGCATTTGTATAGTGTTTGTTTAACAGTCCGCACCTTGTGAGCTTTGACTACACAGTTTGTGTGCTCATCATCATCATCACTTGTTTGCTTTAGTTTCCAAAAAATAACAACAACCAGTAGATAGGCAATCTGCAGCTAAACTAGATCCCCAAGCTTGTATTAGATTCACAGTGGCTAAAGTTTTGAACAAAAAAATTCAAGAAATTTTCAAGGACTTTCAATACTTTTTCTAGACCTGTCCCGCAATATTTTACCATGTCACAATTTTGTACAACTGAAACTCAACGACTTTCAACACCCTCTGACATCAAATTCCAAAACTCACAAAACCCTATTTGGTTTTCAAGAACTTTCCAGGGTCTGAAAAATTAAATTCCTTTTTCAAGAACTTCAAAGAATCTGTGGCCACCCTGTAGATTCACCGACTTTTATTACGAGTTCTATGGTACACAGAGAAGTGTCAGACATTACCGGGAGGCGGCGGCATGAATGGCATTGGTGGAGGCATGCCGGAGGGTGGAATGGGGGGCGGTGGCATAGCGGATGGTGTGGTCGCCGCTGTAGGTGGAGCCATGGAATGTGGCGGCGGCGGCGGCATGGGCCTTGGCATGGCTGGCACTACAACACAGAGTCAATGCAACAAATATCATTTGCATCATGAGTTATGTATGGACACTAATGATGCTATATTATTAATAAAAATTAAAATAAAAATTGACGAAAATGAAAACAAAAATTGCCAAAAAATGACAGCAAAAACTGCCAAAAACAAACATAGCAACCCTGCAAGCACAAACTGAATAAAAATATAAAAACAAAAAAGTAAACTACAACCAAAACACAATTTCAAAAACTGAATAATAATACAACAATATCACCTGCTTTTGTTTACAAATACCAGAAATGCATCTACAACTAAACAAAATTCAATTTTAAAAAAATCAGTCACAAATTGTCTTCGTAGACAATTTCTGCATATGTATTAGTGATTGTAGTAAATGTCGAAAATTTATGTTTCACACGCAGTGTAGCGATGCAGTTAAAGTGCTGCGGGACATTTAATAACTACGTTATTGCTAACTGTCTGCAGAATTAATATGTGCCAGCAAAAGAATTCGTAAAATTCGTTAATACTTGGCAAAGATATGGACAATGACAAAGTGGAATGATTATTTTGAGAGAGGACACTACAGCATTCATGATTATGATTGTGTCTGCAAGATAAGGAGAGAAGACAATGCATACAGGTGGGAGGCGGGATGTTCATTGACGGCGGAGGTATCATTGCACCGGGTGGTGGGACGTTGAGACCTGGCTGTCCTGGCGGGGGTGGTGGTGCCATCATAGGTACAGGCACTCCACCGGTCGGCGGCGCATCGGCAAACAACTGATGTGGTCGGTCGGCGTGTGACAACGGATTCTGAGCAGCCAACAGACGTTCTACAGTGTGCAATTACACATACACAGATCAACATACAACTCACTGAATATGTGGGATTTTTAACCTGACAATTAATCAGCAAAATTTTTTAACAATAAACAAAAATTTTTATAATCAACATTTTGATTAAAGTTCTAGCAACCAAAATCAAAAAAAACATTATAAAGTAGATGCAATGACATCACAACAAGCATCTGAAATCATGTCACAATCATGTTTTTTTTGGCCGATAAATTCAACATTTCGGTCTGACTACAAGACTGGGTTATACAAGAATCTCAGCTGCCACTCAGAGAAAAAGGCATCAACTATGTGCATTCGTCTCATCATAATAGACAATAATAACAGCACTGTGCAATACACGTTAACAACCTGTTGGCAAAAATAGGTTAACTACATGGTGGCAAAGTTTAGCAGGGTTGTTAATATCGCAGTACTGGTATCGCTACCAACACTATCGGCGATACTTTTTGAGTATTGTCATGACTATCGCCGATACTTTTCGTCCATAGTATCGAAATGGGTATCGGCGATACTTTTTCAGCTATTTTTGGCAATACTCGATACCAATACTTTTGTCAGCAAGCAGCGCCACTGCGGCTGCTGCACAACAACACCCGAGGCACAACATCTGCTGTCTGCTCGCATGCAAGCAGTTAGGCCTCAGTACACCTTGCAGGGAGACATAGGCCGTACACTACATGCGACGGACACACATGCTGGGGTCCGTCTGCTCTGTGGATGAAAGAATAGGTGTCAAGACTCTCACATCAGACTCAGAAACGTTTGATTTGAAACCCGACCACGAGCTACATACAGTCCAGCTGGCACACCGTGCTCTTGCTCTGCGGGTGATAGCCCACCCCCTCCTCACTCAACTTAATTGCTGCAGTCAATTGTCGATCGCGAAGCTGTTTATTGCATCCTATTCAAACTGTTCAATTCTCCAAGGCGAGAAATATAATTCTTGAGATGGAGATTTTTCTCGAGTCTTGATTTTCATGAGTCTCATTAATATCTGTACTTAATTCCATGGCAACAACTAGATTTACTAAATCAGTGCATTAGCAAGCGACTGAACATAACAATGCCAAGGGTGGATTCACGAATTTTATAAAGAGAGGGCCGGTGGGCAAATGCAAGCCTATAATGGGGGTCTGGCAGTGGAGCCCCCGAGCCCCAGTGGGGTCATGGGACAGAGCATCTAGTCAGATGCTTGATAAACAAAGGGCAGCCATTAGTTGTATGAGTGTCATGGTGGTAAACATTTTTTACCACTATGTATGGGTGTCACTGCCTATGGGTAGCATTTTCATTTGGACAACAACTCAACTTAGTCATATAGCAAGCATGGCGAGCAAAAAAATGAGACCACTTTGCTGTCTTTGCTCTATAGAGTCCCACATAGGGCGCCTTTTGTTAACTTTGGGTGGAAAATATGTGGCATGCAAAATCTTAACGCACTGTTGAAGTTGACTACCACACCGACAAAGAAAAAAAGAAATGCAGCCAGCTGGGCCCCTCTTAAATGCACCTGTGATTGCTGAATGAATGACGCAAGCCATCAGATCCCCCAGCTGAACCTGGCGGGAATGAGAGAACAGCTAGACGAACCTCGTCCTCATCCACTGACATACACTGTACAGACTGTGCTGATGGCAGGTTGGACAGACTGCTGGACGCTGGTGGGTGCTTCTGACGTAGCGCCTGCAGAGACTCAGCAGAGGGTACAGTCGGACTGTCTTCTGACATCAAAATACGGATGGCTGCCCTGACGTTGCCATCTTCCAGCTTAGCTGAAATAGCCTGACAGAGCATGGTGGTAGAGCGTCTATGCTGCTTGGCAGACTGTGAAGTATTTGCCAAATCGCTGTCAGCATGACCCGCAGCGTACAAAGAGATCTGCTGTTTTATAGTCTTTGACAGACTATGACGCCTTCTGTCGCGCTTGGATGGGTGCAAGACAGTGCTACCCCAATTAAAAAGTTTTATCCAGTTTGAAACAGTATCTGGATTAGAAACAACCTTACGCAGTAAAGAAGCCAGATGAGAGGCGCAGGAAGATCGGGCAAATTTGGGTATGTGTTTGACCAGTGTGGCATCAGCTGGTGACCAAACAGCTGACGGTGGAAGACTGGACTGACTTGCTGCTGCCGCGCTGGAGTTTATGTCAACTGAAGGCGACTGAACAGCTGAAGACTGCAGTGGCAGGCAACTTATTAGATCCAGGGCATGGGTCATGACTGAACCGTGTCTGTGGACCGTTCCATCCCGTAGATGAAGCTGCCCAGTGGCAAGACAAAAACTACAAGTGCCGTTAGATTTATTAGCCAACTGTGAGAGAGGCCAGACCTGAGACATGACAAACACACAAGAGAAAGGCTGCTGACGGTGCAGCGGGTGCACCTCTATTGCCAGTTTACATGACAGACATCGGGCAACGCCCACTGAAATAAACATGAAACAAGGCTCAAACAAACGATACAAATCACTTATAAATGAAACAAACGAGTCAAAGCTATCTTCAAATGTCTCCGACGAAGTAGAATAACAACAAAAACAACGAAATGCGCTAAAACCAAAATGAATCAACAAAATCGATTCAGGAAAAATGTCAATCGACTGCACTGGAACTAGATCGTACCCGTATATTATTATTATTAAAATGAAACTATCCTGTGGTTGAAAACAATCCAACAAGATGTCCTTCACCCAATCCACCAGTGACTAAAAACGACAACAAGAACTGTAACAATGCAAGAGATATGTCTCAGCCTTAACCAGTGAACAGTAGTAACTCAACAGTTAGACATCTGAGAGACTGTAAAATATAAGTTACAGTTGACTTTAATACAAAAGCTCACAAATTTCATACCAGCAGCAGACCCATGCCGTTCACCCTTAGCATCTTTCTTGAACGCGTATGATATCGTAATAGCACGGTTGCAGAGGTACTGTCCATTCATGGCCTCCATTGCAGCGTCTGATGCATCGAAACTGGCAAAATTAATAAACGCAAATCCTTTGCTATTGCCAGTTTCCGGGTCACGCATTATCTTCGGTGTCTGTAAGATGACACCAAATGCACTGAATGTATCATAGAGCAACTTCTCATCGACTTCCGGGTCAAGGTTCCCGATGAATAGGTTTGCACCGACATCCAGGTTCTTCTGATGGGCAGATGCCTGAACAAAAAACAATCCACGCATAAGTAGAATTTCATTCCTTCAACAGTTTACTATCATCCTTCCCACTGATGGAACCAATTATGTCAAACATCTGACATCTGTAACGTAACTTTCACCCACTACTATTTTCATTATTTTGTTTAATATGCTTACATTTCAATGCAGTTAGTCCAGGTCCAGATTCTGTTGGTATTGATTACAACAAGCCAACAGAAACTTAGCACTGAGCCTTAACCATACTACCACTATCTTATAATTACAATCACTCAGAGTTATTTTAAGAATAAAACAGCTTGATGCTTTAATGTCCATCACTTTATCAGTATTCATAACTGAGGTAAAATTACGAAAAAAACAAGAGCAAAAATTTCTACAAAGGAATATAATAAATCAATTAATTCACTCTTTAGGCAGGAAATACGTCTAAGTAATCACTGCAAATATACACAATTTTAAAGTAAGATCTCGGAAACAGCAAAAAATCAATCCTCCCACTGTACCTTGTTAACTCGAATAGGTTTGCCAAATAACTTTATCATATTCATGATTTTGATTGCATAGTCGGCATCTTCTTCGCCCATGAATTCCACAAAGCCGTAACCTTGGTGTGCCTGTGTTATCCGATCCTTTGGCATATGAACATTCACTATAATGAAACAACCAGTTAAACAGTATTCAATGAAACCAATGTAACACCCCTCAGTACAGGAAATCACAATACACAGTACAGTACACACAAAGAATAAAAATGCAATATTAGAAGCACAACAAAAGTCACACAACTGCACAACATAATTCCTGAGATAATTATAGCTGATAAAGCAATTCTGACAAATATAATTTAGTAAAAAACACAAATCAGAAATTCATCGTGTTTGTTCAATTAACATGCTATGTCTCAAACCAGGCTTATACAGCCAACACTGTACAACATTAATATCCTTCAGCGCAAAATGCACTTCAACTGAAAATGTTACGGCATTACTTACTGACAGGTCCAGCTTGAAGAAACAATTCCCACAAAATAGGATCTGTGACTTTCTCATCAAGTCCACCAACATATATTGTTGCATCTGTAAGTAATTTCAAAAACATGACAACATCCAACATCAAAAATTACTCAAAATCTGCACAGTGAACCATATAATATTGAAAAAGCTATTTCATAGCTTTCAGGGTGGATTGAGCCCAAATTTTTTCGGTGGTAGGCGTCCACGACGTAATCACGCCATTCAGGGGTTTTGGGTTGGCTGAAAGTCAAAGTTTGCCTTTCCCATATACTTTGAAGGTCGTCCTTACAACACTCACACTATCGTGTGAGGTGTGATTAAAATTTAACTAACAAAATAACAATGCCTTTTGCTAAACAAGACAGAAATTACATGCTTTCCAAAGTCCGTTAGCAGTTATTAAACATACACTCGTCACGAAACAGGATCCGCGTCAGTCCGTGTCCGCACAAAAAATCCTGCGGATCTGCGTCCACAGATGGACGTGTCCACAGTCCACGGGTGTAGGACTGTAGGTAAAATGCGTCTGCATCTAGTAACGTAAGCAACTCTTACCAAATCAAACCCTTAACATTATTCCATACCCTATCCCTACCTCTAACCCTACTGACATCATTTTTCCTTATTCTAAACCCAACAATACCTGCCCTAAACGTAACAAACATGGCTCCGGTGTGTCTGTTGTTTTTACGCAAACGATAATTACACGTTCAGATCGACAATCTGAACCTATCAATTTTTACACACCTTTCAGATCGCTGATCTGAAGATATCATTTTTTGTCCGAGATTGTCAAATCGCCAATCTGAATGTGTCACTGTGCCTGTGCAAACAGATTTGCGATGGGCCACTAGTGCTATATGTAATGCAGTAGGACTAATTATTAAATTATTTCACTAAAGTTAGGGCTATGGTTAGTGTTAGGGTTTATGGTTAAGGTTGGGCATAGGCTTAGAGTTATGGTTAGTGTATTTGATAGTTACTTGATGATAGATGGACACCCATATTAAGAGTGTAACATAAGTTATGTATTGGGATTGAGGTCATCAGCAATCCAGCTGCCGCGATGGCATGTATCTGTGGTGGTACGAGCAGCGATAAACGCTGTACTTCCCAGACACATGCCGTCATGGCAACACGCCTTGGAGTGTTCAGATTGCTGATCTGAAAGTATCAATTTTTGCACACTTTTCAGATCACCGATCTAAAGGTATCACCATGCTTACGCAAAATAGTGTTACTAACCCTTGCCATACTAGGTACAGTTGTGATTATCCAATCCATATTGGATTCACAGCTGTACATCTCCCTGGGAATTAAGCCAGCGGCAGTTAAATCCACTGACGTCATCAAGGTCAGGCAGCATGGCCTAGCAGGCAGCAGCCTAGCAGGCTAGAACTGGCCGGCGGTGGTCGCTGGCTACTGGCAGACGGCGACACAAGATGGCAGTCGTTTTAGCTACAGTGTCACATTGCTGATTAAAAGTCGTTTTTGTCTTATAAATAGACGGCGTACACTGTCTGTTTAGTACCAAACAGCTTGGCCCTCGTCCGTGAACAGGTTTGAATGCTGTTTGCCAGATATGTGGGGGCCAATTGAAATGGTGATAGGCAAACGCTTTTTCAACACAGCGATTCCAAGCTGCAATATATGAATGCAGCTTATAACTAGGCTATACTAACTCTGACCCTTACCAGCCCAAACCTTAGCCTTGACGCTGATCTTGAACGTAACCTTATCCCTGATCTTGTGTTTTATTTTTATTCTGACCTTAACTGCACCAGATGCACTTAAGACGCATTAGACGCACCAAATGCATTTAATCCACACCCGCAGTCCGCACATTTCTGTACACTATTACCGGCGAATGTAACAAGAAATTTGAGCTAATGCTCACGGGACGCGCGAAAGCCTATAGCAGTTCCTGTTTGCAAACTGTCAGTCTATCTCCAGCCATTTTGTCGCTTTGATGCTCTTGTGTGCAGGTTTCCTTGAATCTAGAAAATCGAGAATTGGACCGTTGAAATCTACGTTCAATGCTGAAAATTTCATATGCAGCTTGTCCATGTCTATCTCAACTGCTTTCAGCGCAATTCGCTCTTGCAATGTGTCTCGCAGCCTGAAATCGCCAAAAAAATCCATAAAACCCCAATTTTGGCATTCAAGGTCATTGAATTGGGCGCCAATTGAGAGCCAGTATACGACTTCCTATTAGTGATTAATAGTAACCTAAACCTTATCTCGTACCGTTACTGAGATACAGCGACTTATTGGCCAAAAATCGCAAATTTTGCCCACCCCCCTTTCATTTAGCACCCTCATTCGGGGTGACCCCCTTCGACTTTATGAAAAAGCTTTACAGTTCCTGAAACTAGAGTCTTCCAGGCAGCCAACGGTGAAGATTTGGTGATCCTAGCTTGAACCGTTTTGCCTGATCCACCCGTGTGACAGACAGACGGAGAGAATTGCGATGGCTAAGATGCGCTGAAAGCAGTAGCTGCTTTCGCACGTAAAAACCAAAAACAAACAACAACAAAAGCTGAAAATAAACTACGAAAAATGTACACAAATAACTTAACTCCATAATAACGTAAATAGCTATCAAGTCACACAACATAGGTTTAGAAAAAAATTATCGTTAATTCTATTTTCAGTTCGGCGAACTGATAGAAGCAACGCAAAAATTGCTAATTCAGTTCAGAGAAAACAGATAACGCCCGACGCCGCCAGGCCGCTGAGATCCTGCCGCCGTCACTGTTAGATGCTGAACTGGTCTGATGTCACTGCAGCCACTGATACTTCGTCGGAAGTCGATGGCCTGACAAGACTAAAATGTGGCAGAAAGTTAATCAACTACTTAATAAAGCTGAATAAATAAATTTAAGTTGTGCAGTAAGATTTTAGGTCCATGCTGTAAGTTCACGAGCAGGCCATTATGGTTTAATTCTGCCACTGTGCAGCTGAGAGTAAACTGAAAACTTTTTAATCTCTCAGTATTTTGAAAAAAATATGAATAAACATCGTGGTCCTTAATCATCTTCTTTATTTCATCTTGTATAAAAAAGAACGTCGCCCTGTACAATAATTAGTCATGGTAGATCACCTCACTCTCCACCTGCGCAGATTTCATTTCAGCACCAAGCGCTGCTAACGAGGAGTTTAGGCCTACTAGAACTCTAAATTAAAGGTCCTCCTAATATTTTTTTTACTTCAGAATTAGTGAATCTATTCACTATCT
>Ga0209367_1014030_pt1 | contig 10222 bp, 6 predicted proteins | sample WorMetLIZISLAND2_FD_187412 | JGI IMG/M metagenome (GOLD analysis project Ga0209367, IMG submission 187412) | Marine gutless worms symbiont microbial communities from Max Planck institute for Marine Microbiology, Germany - Olavius geniculatus... ...
GCTGCATGGTCAGTAAAAAAATTAACCTAGCATGCAAAATTACGTCAGACCAAGCCACAGAAGCAATAAGCACCGAATATCTAGTTCAAAATTTGCGCTTCCAGCCGTCTACTTTTGCATACAGTGTTGAATATTTTTCTTTTTTGTTAACAATGTTATAATATTTGTATTGAATACTGAACACTAGGCTTAACGTACTTAGGCTCCTTGTAAAGAAATCATGTGTTCATTTATTGAAAAAAATAATTTTTTAAAACATTTTGTCTAAAAATTATAAAAAGCCTCGCGCATCAGCATAACTAGCTGGGAGTTCTAGACCCCCTTAGCTGTCTGTGGGCCTTAAAACGTAAAAGATCCAGTGTTAGGCCTAATTTTGGGGGCTGCCTCGTAGGGTGTTTTTGGTTACATACAATATCTTACTGCTGTTTGCCAGTGAAATTAAATTGTTAAGTAATAACATCTCTCATGCAGTCATTAAATTTTACACATATTTTGCCTGCTGCTTCAATTATCGTCAGCTTTTTTGGGCTTTGCTTTCAGACCCCCGCAGATTCTCTGTTTTTGTCCCTAGACACCCTGAAACTTCCACTTCGCCCGTAGGCCTGTACTCTACTGGACTCACGAATCAATGCGCATGGGGTTCCGTGAGTGACCTTCACGCTTGTGTTGGGTTCCGCGGCATCAAAAAGGTTGAAAAACACTGCTCTAACCACTAGGTCTCTTGCACCTAAACCAGAACACTTGTGTGATGTTAATTAGGAAAGAAATTTGTTTTATGCTTCTTGCTCTTGCTTAAGAGTCAACTGTGTGATTGCTGTGTGCAGATAAAAAGCCGTGGCGGAAGTATTTCAGCTTCACAAAGCATGCTGAATACTGCAGACTCAGAGTGTGTGGATGCCATGGCTGATGTATTGGTTGCCAGTAGCTCCGATGACCATGAACTGCCACTGGTCGATATGTTACCTGATGCTCCATTGGCTCAAAGCGATCACTTGTACTGTAGACCTGAGGCAACAGCTGATGACAGTGATGAGCAGACATCACCAACAGACCAGACAGTACAGGCGGTGCTGAAAGACAGTGTCACAGATATTCGGTCTCCGATACAACGGTCATCAGTGTATTGTGTCAAGAGTGAAACTCAACAGTTAGATAATGAACTGTCGACCTTGTTCTACCCTGCATCTTGTAGTTACAGCTCGTCAGATGATACAAGCAACCACACGAAGTTCGATCTGTCACATTGTTCGAGTGCTGCAGCAGTGCAGTCATTAGATTCAGTAGTGTCAGTGGAATTGGACGTTGCCGACACTGAGGACGTGTCGCTGGGAAGTTCTGAAACATCAGGCCTTTTTGTCAGTGGCTGCAGCACTGTGTTACAAGATGATGAGGCAAGCTGTGGTGTTACACAGTTGGCTGATGGTGCTAAGGGCTTGGTGACTGCCAGTGAGGTAGTTGATCAGTCCGGGGGTAGATCGGTAGAGCTGGAGTGCCAATGTGGAGCTCAGTGCAGTGATCCTGCTGTCAAGCTGCATGTCGTCGAGTGTCAGAGATGTCACTCGTACCAACACGCAACATGCGTCAACTATGACCTCACCGACCCATTCCGAGGCAACTACCTCTGCCCTCACTGTCATGTTATCGAGGTCCGCCATTTTTACACTTACGTTTTTTTGAGTTAACAGTTCTGCTTTTATAAATGCACTCACAAAGAAACACAATTAGTCAATGTTTTTATCTGGTTTTGTAGACAGTTTAAAATGTTAGCGTTTGCAATGTACGACCACAATCTTTATCCCAGTGTTTAATGTTTTGAAGCATCCATGCAGTCTGTTGAAGTTGTATAATTTTCTTATTAGATCACAGTATAGATCTGTTCATAGATCTGTCTAGTGTCTATCTGATCAGTGTTCAGCTGTGTTGCACAAACATTTAACTGACTAAAAGGTGTAAGAAAAGCAAGATTTTTGTGAATGTTTTCAGGGCAGGAATAAAAAACTTTTTTGTTTTTCCCATCAGTGCATTTTTTGAAACCATCGAGAGATTTTTTTCTATAGTTTATTGCATCTGGTTCAACCGTGGCAACAGTGCTGTTGTGTGTGTTTCAGCCTCCGGTGTCCAGTGGTGCTACGTTGATTGTCGCTCCTCACTCGATAACACATCAGTGGGTCGATGAAGTACTCAGACACGTCGCTGTCGATGCACTGCAGATATTTGTGAGTCATTTGTCATCTTACTTGAATTGTTTTTACACTTTTTGTCAAACATTTTTGGTGTCTGATGAGCAAGTGTTCTTTGTGATATGAAAAAGTAATTTGAAATTTGTTTTGACACTTATAACTGCATAAATGATAGATTAAGTTGTCTGACTGTCAGAGACATTTGATTCTTTTTGTTGGCTCTTCTAAATGCTGTTTAATACAAGAAATTTGAGCTAAGGCTCACGAGACGCGCAAAAGCCTATAGCAGTTCCTGTTCGCAAACTGTCAGTATATCTCCAGCTGTTTTCACGAAAGACTGGCCAACAACGGTAAAATAACGACTTTTTGGGGGTACCGCTTTTTGATGCTCTTGTGCACAGGTTTTCTTGAACCTAGAAAATAGAGACTTAGACCGTCAAAATCTACGTTCAATGCTAAAAATTTCATACACAGCTTGTTTATGTCTGTCTCATATGGTTTCAGCGCAATTCGCTCTTGAAAAGAGTCTTGCAGCCCAAAATTGCCAAAAAAATCCGTAAAACCCCTATTTAAGCGTTCAAGATCATCCAAGGTCATTGAAGTCAGTGGCAATCGTGAGCCAGGGTACGACTTCCGATTAGTGATTAATAGTAACCTAGGCCCTATCTCACACTTTTACTGAGATACAGCGACTTATTCGCCAAAAATTGCAAATTTTGCCCACCCCCTCTCATTTAGCACCCTTGTTCGGGGTGACCCCCTTCGAATTTATCTAAAAGCTTTACGGTTACTGAAACTAGAGTCTTCTGGGCAGCCAACGGTGAAGATTTGGTAATTCTAGCTTGCACCGTTTTTGACTGATCCACCTGTGTGATTTACGGACAGACAGACAGACAGAATTGCGATGGCTAAGACACGCTGAAAAGCTGCTTTCGCGCGTAAAAAATTACTTTTGGCATTTTACTATTTACTGTTTTACTTGCATTAGAAACTTTTTGTGCCTCTGCACTGTAACGACTACTATTGTTTGTACTGTATATTTTTTTCATAAAGTGTAGATATTTTGTTGATATTTTTTACGCTTATTTTGGCTTTAAACACGGATCAATAATACCATCTGTCAACTTGTGTGGGTTTGCCTTAATATTTGAACTGTGTTATTTGGCACTATTTTTAGTTGATTTGACGGATCTTTATGTTGTCTAAGTTATTGAATTTTTATCCTTGAAACTATGCACATTGTGCTGTTGGTAGTGCATTGCACTGTGTGACGATGATGTGCAATAAACAGGCGTACACAGGTGTTAATAGACTTGGATACATTCAGCCACAGACTTTGGCCAGACAGGACATTGTCATAACATCGTATGAAACCCTGCGCAAAGAGATTGACTACGTAGACTTGCCTCACACTAAAAGTCAGCAGTGCTACTCATCTCTGATATGCAGTGCAGTCATTAGATTGTCAGTGGTTGCTTTGTTGGATAATCTTGCTTGCTTCACTTCTTAGTTTTGTTTTGCATGATGTGCTCATTTATGGCATTATCATCTGCTTTGGTAGTTAATATGTTTCAGATTGGGCTTTTGTGACAAGTAATTTATATTTTTGTAAGCATCAGCCCTGTGAGATGTATCTTAGTCTTCTGTTGTTTTGGGACTGCTGCTGTGAGCATGGCCAGCAGAATTTATATGAAAAATAAGGGGATTTTTTATTACTGTCACTGATTCCGTGCCAAGTCTCCAAGCTATTTTTTATGCTGAATGGTGGGCCAGTAATAATTAAGCCACCCTATATATCGTGAAACGGTCTAGAGATTCACGAGATTTTTGTTTGCCTTTAGTAATGAGTGTACTACTATATTGGCTTATTGTTTATTTTATACAGAAAATGACACACAATGTACCAAAAAAGTCGATTGATGCAAATCAATGAGTATCTGAATTGGTACCAGTTACGCAGAAGGCAAATAAGTGAAGCTGAAATGTTTGGGTTACAAGTCATTGAATTCTGCCAGAATTTGGTTATGGTACTTTTTCTTGTTCCATGCAGAATTGTGGAATTTTGCTCGTTGATGATTGCTGATTCTGCTTTTCAAAAAGTATTTTGACTGTTAGATTTGTTGTGCTGTGTGTAGGTGAGGGAGTAAGAAGATTGCGACACACGAAGCGTTTTATGGCCATTCCATCGCCATTGCCAGCTGTACAGTGGTGGAGGGTCAGTAATAATATCATTTCAGAGAGCCGATTTCTTTCTACCATTTTGCCGAATGAGTAGATGTTGGCTGTTATGAATTGTCTGATGTATAGTAAAGGAAGGAAGATGTCCACACAAACAGCTAGGTTTGATGATGAGTAACCTCATTGTCTTTGTGTGTGTTTGAGCTAGCAAGCAGTAAACTCAGTTGACCTAGCAAACAGTTCATTAACAGCCAGCACCTTTAACCAACTAGGTCAGTGTGCTGTCAGTTCTGGTAACTCTTACGGTGAGCTCAGAGTTTTTTGCTGGCGTTGGCCGTCACTATCGCTATTACTAATTTTTCCCTTCCCAAAGAGGACGGCTAGGCCGAGTTGCTTGGGTTATTTAGTTGAATGCGAAGACTCATAAACAGCCACCCATGTCGGTACTAAAAAACCTACTCGATGTACAGTAACTTACTGATGTGACCAATTAACCACGACTCCTCACTAAGCTGCCAGCCCAGAGTAGAGTGGTTGGGCTGAAATGGTGAATACTGTGCATTGCCTCTGTTATCATTTTGTCTTTTGTCTGTTACTGATACTGCAACAGATTTGCACTGGCATTTACTGCAGTTAATTGTATGTTAATGGCTGCCGGATATTTAAATATTGTCGTTGTTGAAATAGTTGTGAAGTGTTTTCTGCCCACTACCCGGCATTTGCTGATGATTTGGACTTGTGTGCAGATTTGCTTAGATGAAGCACAGATGGTCGAATGTACTACAACTAAGGTTTACACTGTGTACAGTATATTGTAATTTTCAAGAGTACATTTTATTATGTTTAGAAATAGCATTCTGTTGTGAAGCATTGTATTATTTTATTATTATATGCCAGCAGGAGGCTGATATTAAAGGTAACATGGCTAGGGAGGTAACGTCGAGGTTAATGGAAACTATTGACATCCAACGGTTGAGTTTATGATAAACTATGTTACTACTTGATTGAATTAAAAATTGTTGGTTAAGTTGTTGATACTTTAGCGATCACTGTTACCTTTCTTTGAGCAATTTTGGATTTTCAGTTTCAGTGAAGACAGCAGGCATTACTGAACTGATAAAGGTGAATTCTTATAACTTATGAGCATATCCATAGTAGGGTTATAATTTTTTGAAAAAGCAGCAAAGGGGTTCCACAGTTACAGGACCCCCCAAATGCCATCTCTTAAACTTAATGCTCATCACTCTTAGAACAGCATCAGCACTACTGTGCTGCACTATGATTTAGTTATCTGCATGCTGACTACAGAGCTCAGGGATGCAAGGGTATGTTAAGCTCAGTGACATGCATTTTTCATGTCGTCTGACAGTTATTGTGTACTTGTCATTCACGTAGACTGCTGAGATGGCACTACGGCTGTCATCAATCAACAGGTGGTGTGTCACTGGCACTCCAATACAGAAGGGTATTGATGGTAAGTTCTCATGCCTTGTTATATGTAGCTAAATGCTGTTGAGAAACTGTTTAATATCATCATTGTGATCTTGTGGTCGTGTTCACAATGTTCGAGTTCTCTGCTGTTGACTGTTGCAGTACGAATCTCACAGTTTCTCAGTGTCTGATCCTGCAGCCTGGAACTCCCTACCAACAGCTATCCAAGACTTATCCTCATTATGGCTTTGTGGCATAATAGTTACCACACTGGACTTTCGATCAAAAGGTCATCAGTTTGACTTCCGGTTGGGTTGCCATAAAGTGGTTGCTACTTGGATAGGTGACTGTCTAAAGTCAACTCAGTCTCCCATCCCTCTGGGTAAGTAAATCAAATACTGTACTGGCCTGCTTGGCTGGGTTTAAGATGGGCTGGCAGTGTTAAGTTGTGTTAGCTTGTTCGTGATAGCTTAGCTGTGAAAATGGGGGAACAGAAATTTTCCTATAGAACTGAGTGGAACTGAGCTGATGTGTGTAACTCGTTGATCGTTGATGACTGGTTTAGTTCTATTATCATTTTATGTGTTTGATTGCTGTACATTTTTACTATGGTAAAATCGACTGAAGAAGAAGAAGATTTCATATAGACAGCTAGGTCTACTGCATGGGAGCTCATGTCTTTTTTCACTTTGAGCCAGTAAGGATCAGACCCAGTTAAGCTAGCATACAACCTTAAGTCAGTCGGATGGCCAGTTCTGATTAACAACCATCGCCTTTAACCAGCTGGATCAGTATGCCCGTAGTTCTGGAAACAGGACCTACTGTTACGCAGAACATTGACTGAAGTCGCACTGATATTGTCTGCACAATGCACTGAAGCCTGTGCAAGTGCAGTTAGATGGTGCTGTGGTCAGATCTGTACGGCTTGCTGTTGTTCCTCGGAGTTGACCCATACTGGCAGAAGTTCTGGTGGAACAAGTTGCTGATTGAGCCGTTCAACGTTGGCATGAAGCAGCCACTGTATGCTGCTGTGTCGGATGTACTGTGGAGGACGGCTAAGGATGATGTAATTGATCAGGTACGTCCACTTACTGCATTTGTCACTCAGAATTACTTAACCTTTCTCAATTACATTACTTTACATTACAGATTTTTAATGTGGCCTAAGTAAAAAAAACTGCTAGGACAATTGCATCTCTCTGAGCTGCAAATTTTTTTCCTTCTTTGCACTTGCTTTACCTGTGAGCAGTTGGACCTAAGTATTTTTACATAAGTTAATTTTTACTCACATCATTAGCTGTGATAAATTTTAAAGGATTAATCATATTTCTCAGTTAGTGTCATACAAACTGTGTTTTGCGTAACTGCTGCACCTGCTTCATCTGATATATCGTCAACAAATGACTGTGATTTTTTTTCCCAGAAAACATGAATATTTTACTCTGTCTACAAGACTGAGTGAAAACATTCACTGATTGTGTTTCACTTTTAGTGCACTTGTGAAAGGAGAGCTGTTAATTCTATAACGAGAAGAAGTTGGTAAACGAGGACAATTTTTCTTGGACAATTACCAATGACCACTGCTAGTTTTAATCATAGTTAACGAGCGATTAGTCATTAATTGGTGTAAAACTAACTACTAAAATTTTTAAATTTTTGCATGTGTGGATTTAAGTTGCCTGTGAATGTTAAAATTTTTTTGGTGTATTTGATGATACACTTTCGCTTTATGTTATCGTGTTGTTTTCAGATATCTTTGCCAACACAGACTTTTCAGACTCATTGGTTGACCTTCTCTCCAGTTGAAGAGCATTTCTATCGTCAGCAGTATTACGTCTGTGCACGAGAAGCTATGATTGTAACTATACTTTTCATTTCTTGCACTTCAGTGTGCTGCCTGTTCTGTTGCAAAGTCTGAGTAGCAGTTGCAGTTTAATTTCAGTTGTAGGCTACTTCACATACTTGCTTGCATCTGCACTGCATTTTTGTTCACGTTGCGTAGCTGCTTGGACAGAATAGCACTCGATGTTTATATAAACCTGATGAGACGTTGTGTACTCATCTAGGACTACATCGCTGTAATTATCAGATGTGAAAGATCAAGTGACTATTTGCTTTCGATATAAGTGATGGAATGGAAAAGCTGGTGACCTGTGATATAATGGTAGTTTGTTGTATGCTGACTACCACTGCCATTTGTGCATTGCTGCCAATTACGTTATGTGGTCATCATAATAAGCTGCATTACAGGCCTTGCCTGTCTGTTTGTTTGTCTCTTGTGACTTTAACTCTTCAACCAAAAGGTATAGAAAGACCAAAATTGGTTTGAACTAGAGCTGTCAAAGCGTTAATTTTTTAAACGCATTAACGCACTGCATTAATTTTTTAACACATTAATTAACGCTTTATTAACGCACCCAGGCCTGTCGAGAGGGAGATTAGGGAGTAAGTTTCCTCGGGCTTCACAACATTTAGGGGCCCAGCCTGTTGAATACAGAAAGTTGAAACTGCAGTTAGTTATTGCACAAAAAAACTTCAGATGACAATTTCGAATTTTTGATGAACAAGAACTGACATCATAGCTAGCATAAAAATCTATTGGCCTCTTGTCTGAATAATTATTTATTTACGGTAGTGATGGAATGGCAACTACAGTTTAGTTACTTGAATTTATTCGATTGTCAAATAATCGCAGTTATAAATTATTAGAATTATATGTGCGTTAATCTATTAACGCATTAACGTGTTAATTAATGCGTCAATTTGACAGCTCTAGTTTGAACGTTTCTGAAGGAAGGACCGGAGGAGTAACCGTTCTGCTAGTTATTAGCTCAAAACGTCAAATATCAGGGTAAGAGTTGGGGTGGCAGTGTAGGCATATGGCTTTATAACAATGTCAGCACTTGGCCAACATATTTTACTACTTATGTGTGAACATGTGACATTTGTAGAAGTTGGGTTCGTGGACAGATTCTCAGGTGAAGCTTGATACACTGGATAAATGCACTTTACATCAGGTAAGTGACTGAGGTGTCATGTAATTTATGCAGATAGCTTTTTATAGTGTTATTTTATTTGTTCTCTAGCGTAAACTGTAAGCGTATGCTTCTGAGTGCTGGACGCTCTTGACAACTGACTTGACGAAACTGTAGGTTTTCCAGATTAGCTGTCTCCGCCGAATACTAGGGGTAACCCGACATGACCAGCTATGGAATGATACAATACGCCACCATTGCATGGATCAGCTCACCGTTGGGAAGCAGATTCAGTGGAATCGTCTTCAGTGGTTTGGACATGTGTGCCAAATGGACGATTCCTGCCTGCCGAAACAGCTTCTATGGGCAGAATGTCCGGTTGGTTGGCGCTGTTCTCCTAATGCGCCAAGGAAGGATCTGGTCGCTGTCGGCATGATGACTCATCTCTCCAGGCACCTTTACCCTTCATGGTGGCCGTCAGCATGACAACTGAGCACTGCATATGGCGGGGGTTACGGAACTTATGGTATGCCGTCACCGGCATCAACCGACGTCGTGACCAATTAATCGACCGTGCACATCCAGATGTCTCGTTCATTGCTGGATAAGCACCGATCTGATTCGATCGCTTACTGCTGTCATTATTATTGGATTAGACAGAATTGTTTGCGCTGCAGCATTCATGCAGTAATAATGAGACTAGTTTGCTGTCACTTTTGCATTGTAGAGTAATCAGTAGTTGCAGTAATCATGTACTGGTGTGAACGTTGTTGTTGTTGTTGTTGTTGATGTTGATGTTGCATAGTAATCACTAGTATTTGTAGTAGTCTTAGTGTGAACGTTGTTGTTTGTAATGTCAGTTGCTGAAGCCGTTGGTTCGACTGAGACAAGCCTGCTGTCATCCTCAAGTCGTGCGTGGACGCTACCTACCACTTCAGAAAAGGTATGTTCGTTGTTTTCAGCTCAGTCATCATTACACTATTTTTATAGTCGTATTGATGTTGGGCCCGTCACCAACTTGTAACAGTTGACACACTTTTGTCACACTTTTTCTGCAGTGTTTCGACACTGTTGGCTGGGTGCAGAGATATTTTGCTAACTGAAATTTCGCTGGTTAGATAGCTGATATTAATGTTGTCGTTGAAAGATATTTCCAGTACACTCTGCGTGCTATGTCTGCACGTGGCTTGTGGCGAACAGAAAACATTTCAGCAAATGCTCAAAAGAGTTTCGAAGTTAAGCGTTTCATCTTTCACATATGCCGGAAGACTGTTCCGTGCAGATGGGCCAGCAAAGGAGAATTAATTTTTTTCTGCCAGCAGTTGACTCAGTCAACTCTGACTCAGTCAAAAAAAAAAAAAATTGCCAGGCCTCAGGACAGTCACGTGGTCACGTGTCCAGCGGGTGGACCAGGAAAAACACGATTGACTAGGCCTTCTACTCCGGGCTCATCCATGG
>Ga0209367_1014032_pt1 | contig 10222 bp, 5 predicted proteins | sample WorMetLIZISLAND2_FD_187412 | JGI IMG/M metagenome (GOLD analysis project Ga0209367, IMG submission 187412) | Marine gutless worms symbiont microbial communities from Max Planck institute for Marine Microbiology, Germany - Olavius geniculatus... ...
TCTTAAAACGGTCATAACTTTGGCTGTGTATAAGATACAGTCGTAATTATTGGTTCCAGGTATGGTTTTCGGGGATGGCCAATCTAATGGTGTTATTTAATTTTACCCCGGACCCTCCCTGGTTGCCATGGCAACGAAATTTGGGACAAAATGGGCTATAACTCGGCTTGCGTATGAGATTTGTGCGAGATTTTTGCGCCTATAGAGGGGTTTTCGGGGATGGGCCATCGAATGCTTCCAATTGCATTTTTTCCAACCGACTCCCGTTGCCATGGCAACGAAATTTGGGACAAAATTGGCTATAACTTGGTTTGCGTAAAAGATTTTTGCCAGATTTTTGCGGTTATAGGGGGGTTTTTGGGGATGGGCCATCGAATGCTGCCATGCAATTGCGTTTTTCCTCGACCAACCCCCGTTGCCATGGCAACGAAATTTGTTACAAAATTGGCTTTAACTCGGCTTGCATAAGAAATTTTTGCGAAATTTTTGCGCCTATAGGGGGGTTTTCGGGACGGGCCATTGAATGCTGCCAATCGCATTTCCGCCCATCGACTCCCGTTGCAATGGCAACGAAATTTGGGACAATATTGGCTATAATGCTGCCCCTCCCCAGGAAAATAAAAATGTGATGAATTGTTTCACTAGAACATATAATAACTTGGTTCGGAAAGACTGCACATCAGTAATAAATTATTCAAAACAGCACAGCTCTAATGTGGCGAACTACTTTAGTACACACGAGATATCATTGCGCTTCGCTACAGTGAATAATCACTTATCCGTAGCTGAGACTGGCAACACAGGACATCATGGAGAAACCGGATTCGTAACTGTGAAGTTGGAGCTGCCGGAGCGCGCTGATTCATCAACGTCGCCGTGGCATTAAGTAAGTAAGTTAAGTTAAAGTATAGATTAAAACTAAAAATATCAAATCTAGGCCTACTCACGAAGTCCAAAGTTGTGAGAATCGCCTTCACAGCGATTGTTCGAAATTATGCCGCGAATCAAGCCATTAATAGATTCAACCAATATGAACGGAGGAGGGGAAAACGGCTTTAAGTGGAACTGTCTGATGACGTAGTAGCGCTGCATTCTCCACACCAACTCTGATTTTTTTTCAACTTTCTTAAAGGTATAACTACACAAAACAAACATGAACAAACATAATATGAAGCTGTCACATATTGCCTAGAAGAAAATACCCTAATGTGAGCACGTTTTTTTTCGTCCATCATTCAAACTATATCAGCTCTGACACCAAAATATAGTTTCCAGTGTGGAAATCCGTGGCAGATCTTTGGAATATTTTTATTAAAGGATTTCGCGAAACGATTTATGTATCAAAATTATGGCCTCTTTGACAACAGTAAAATGCTCACATCAGGAGACCTGCAACCGAATGTGAGCACAAACGGTTCTCTTATGTGAGCACAGTTTTAACAACGTAAATTCCAGCATCTCTAATATGAGCACATAATAATCTGATGTGAGCACACATGCTTTATCACGTGCTTTATCCTCTAATGTGAGCACGTGTCTTCTCAACGTCAGTCCGGTTCATGGCGTATTGAGGGGGGGGCACGGTGCGATGCCCCCTGGCTCGACCATGAAAATTTTTTACAGGCGACTTTATATGAAAAGGTGCGTTTTTTGCCATTTTCCAGCAAGAATTGCAAAATTCAACAATGTTTGATGATTCTTAATCTTATTAAAACTAAGGAGATTGTTTTTCATCGTCTTGGTCCCAAGAAACTCCATATGTTTCCATCTGTGGAGAGTATAGAACTTGTTGAACAAGCCAAGCTCTTGGGTGTTATATTACAGAATAACTTTAGTGTAAATTCCCTTGTTAATTATGTGTTGACATTGTGTAGTCAGAGAATATTTTTACTAAAGAGACTCCGTGACCAGGGCCTAAACTATCGTCAATTAGATACAGTTTTTCAGGCTATTGTAGTAAGTAAAATACTGTATGCTCTTCCAGGTTGGGGCCCCTTTCTTAATAAAGAACTTACGGGAAGAATTAATGCCTTTTTCAAGAGAGCATATCGATATGGCTTTACTACTAAAATTATGGAGGCAACTAGTCTACTCGATAATGCTAGTAAAGATCTTTTCTGCAATATGCAAAAAGCCCATCATTGTCTATTTGGTATATTACCTGCTGAGAATGAACATGATCATGAAATAAGGAAACGCGGTCATAATTTTGTTTTACTTCACTGTACTTCCAATCTTTTTAAGGCTTCATTTTTAAACAGATGTTTGTTTAGTTTAATTTAGTATGTAGGCAATCTTAGTTTGGTTTTATTACCTGATTGTTACATGTTATTGTACTACAATGTAAATTTCATAGTTTCTAGCTACATTTATCAACAGGCACATGTTAAATTAAGTGTAGTGTAGTGTAGTGTAGTTGAGTTCATATTCAGTGTTTGTTTTTATTGGTGTATTCTTGTAGTGTTATAAATTTGTATTGCTCATAGCAGTGTTTGATGCACGTTTGATGCGTCTCATTAAACCAGTCATTTATTCATTCATTCATTTTGCGTTTCCAAATTTCAGAAAAATGGGCGAATTTGCGGTTTCCATTGAACATTCAAAAGCAAAAAGTGTTTCAGCTTTAGGGGGGCTTCGCCCCCTTGACCCCCCGACCACGGGCTCTGCCCCTGGACCCCGCTGGGGGCTCCGCCTAGACCCCCGTTATAGACTCGCGCTCCGCGCGCTCGCCATGCCGCCCCCTTGCCAAATCCTAAATACGCCACTGTTCATGACATACCATTGGGTCGAAAAAAAATAATTTGTCTGTTTGGATCTGTGTACAGTCCGACCAGATAAATGATTTCCTTCCCAATCCTTCGACACAACGACGCGCATCTTTTACGTGCTCACGTAACGGTGCTCATATTAGAATAGCGCGAGGGTATCACATTAGGGCAGCTATATAGCTTCATTTCAACGCCCTGACAACAAAAAATGTGCCAGCGCATCTCTTAATATCGCTCACCAAGATTAAACAGACACTATGCAAGTAGCAAAAAACGACTAGTCTGACAAGTAATCTAATTCGTGTTCGAATAAAAACAAAGAGCTAATTTTCCGACGAAAGACTCTCCTCTGCAATTTTAGATACACGGTGCTAACGAAAAAATATGACATTTTTGTTGAAAAATTTTACACAAAAACACTAGCGATGACCTTACGCAACGTAGACAGTAAGTATTAAATGAGTCCACTTCGTTGTTTTTTTATTTATCTGGGGTGCTCACAATTAGAGGCATGCTCACGTTAACCACATTTCTTCTAGGCTCTAGCAATTTAAGACTAAAAATAGAATAAAACTAGAAATTGTAAACTGAGCTCAACGTGTGGTCGCCCGGCGCCGTTAGTTTGACTGGGGAGACAATTTAGAGGATTGAAATTCCCCTCCTGGCAACGCCACGTAGCCCAAACGCAATCGCATAGCCCACATAGCATGCGCAGCGCTGATCTTAGGTTGGTCGAAGTCAGACAGCTAAATTTAGTACTTTCAAACCTTTAAAGTTCACCAAATCATCTTCCCGAAATGTGGGACAGAATGTAGTTGATAACGCCGTTTTCCGCTTGCCGATATCTTGATCGTCTCCGCTTCTGCGATTGAAGCTTAAAGTTTTCCGAAATTGCACTAAATTCTGAACGTTTTTTGCCATCCCACATATTGGGGTGCAGTCTCCTTCAAAGTTGTACCCTAATTATCATGCTTGCATCGCAGCACGTCAAGAGAAAAAGTTTCGTAAAGTTATTTCCTCTGGCTCCAAAGTTATCTAAGCCCGTACGCTGAATCCTAGGTTACTTTTTGGCTGTTATTTGCTAAAATTTGTTGGGGACCTCCGTCTCCGATGGGGCATGCGCCAAAGCGTAGGTCAATCTTTAGGCCGTGTAAAAATCTGAATAGCCAACACTGCCTAGAGCCATGCCGGCTTTTTGGAAAAAGCTGATTAGAGAAGATCCAAACTCATATGTCGAACTTTGTTGTTAACGGACAGAAATTCAACAGATATTTCGAAATTTTCATAGAACGAAGTGTCCGACGTCGAGCTAATAAACTGTGAAATTACTTTTTATGTAACGCAACGAATAAGGCCATAAAACATTAACATTACGGACGCACTGACGACAATCGTACAGCCAGCTCAACGGACAACTTACTAGAAGTTACCACATAGGCCTACTGCATCAACACATAGGCCTACTGCATCAAAGTCTGCAGTAGGCCTATAGCTTAGCACTAGCGGATTCATTTCTGAGCTGTATCACCTGAACATGGCAATGAGCAGATTGAGCATCATGACTTGAGTGATGAGCGTGTAAACGCCAAGTACAATCGGTACCAGCCAATCATTGGCCGGACACAGATCTTCCTTGTTGAGACATCGGGAAGAGTCGTAGCCTTCAGCGGCACACGAGAATGCGTCATGGATCTTGATACTAGCAGTTGCCGAGTCGTTAGTACAGCTGTTTCCTATTACACAATCGATCAATCAATCAATTTGATTAAAATTTAAGGTAAACGAATCAGAAACGACTAACGTAGTAAGTCCAGGGTTTAGAGATTAGTTAATCTGCATTCGGTTAAGCTTATAGGAAAAAGCCTATTATAGCATAGGCAAGGATGTTTCAGACAGATCTATCTTGGCTGAAATGCGAAGTTCTTAAAGTTTCAGATTATCAGTTTTCTGGCCGATATTAGCACCCAGTTATGATTGTGTTTTAGCCAAAGGTGAGATATCAACATGATAACTCACTAAACAGTCAACGAACAAAGCTACTCAAGCCAATGACACACCTAAGTTTTAGCAGAGCAGGAGGAACGAAAAGATGTCACCTCCCTGTATTTTTCCCCCTTCCCGTTTTCTTCTTTTCTATTTCTTTCTTTTCTGTTCTTTTTTTCACCCTTTGTCCTTTTTCTTTCCCTTTTTTCTCTCAAAGATAGGATTCTTTAACTCTTTCCGGCTACACTGACTACAAAATTGAAATTAGTGTTTGCGGATTAGATTAATGCATGATCAAACTTTAATTTGGTTTCATTGTTGCGTAAGAAAAATGTAGCAAACCAGTTGCCACTGGGCCTCTCGCTAGGACATGTGGCAATATTGTTGCCACTGGGTCAGTGCATTAGCAACAACAACGTAGTATTATGTGGCAAAACGTCGCCACTGGGCCTCAAGTCCCTTTGGGTTTCATTGGCTAGTTTAGGCCTATTGCCAATGTGCCCATAGGGTAAAATGCAGCTGTGGCTCTGCGGGAGCCAGGGCCTACTACATAGGATAAAGTGGAGGCAAACTGCCTCCACTTTGAGTCAGGGGGGAGATTTGCACGTTCCAGGGGGGCATAAAGTTCTTCAAAATGCTACTGAAATATTTTGTCATTAAAATATGAAATATCAAGCAAGTCTAGATGTTATTTAATATCATCAAAGTTTTCAAACATTATTAAAAATACTGGAAGTTATTTTTTAAATGCGTGGTGCTGACAGTTGTTTCCATTTTTAAATGTCATCAACAGCAGATAAGATGTTTTGTCATTCTACCCTTAAAGTGTGACTTCAACGATGGCTGTGACTTAGGCCTAGTCACTTAACTACATGAGCAATAATGTCGTCACTTGACAGCTGGGTGAAGTCTTCTGTTTTAGTCTGTTCTAGTCTGCTCTGTTGCAACTACAACTTACTGTGCACTGTATTCACTGCAGAATTGCACCATTGGTGCTAATGACAGATGTCACGTGACACTAATATTGCATAGTTCAGCAGAACAATCAATAGGCTAATAAACATCTATTCTTTATTTTTATTTGTTCGTTATTCACTGATCAAATGACGTGCTACTTGCCGTAGAGAACAGCAGCTGATAATAAAGTAAATTAAGAGTTAAAACCATAAAAGCACAGAAACAATTAACAAATAGGCTACACAATCTCTAGTCAATACATGAGGTAAAAATTACTAAAACTGATGCTACCAAATGTCACATTTTAAGGCTAAAATACACCAAATTCGATCTCTGCTGGGGCTCCGTCCTAGACCCCGCTGGGGGAGCTTACAGTGCTTTCCCAGATTTCCTAACTAGATTTAAGGGGGCCTACTTCTAAGGACAGAGAAAAGAAGGAAAAAGGAGAGGATGGGAAGGGGAAGGGAAGGGAAAGGAAGGGAGGAGAGGAAGGAAGGAGGGGAGAAGGAAGGGAAAGGAAAGTAGGGGAGAGGAAGGGGAAGTTAAGAGGGGACTGCCTCCAGTTCTTAGGGGGGATCGTAGGCCCTGGTGGGAGCCAACGTTGGATGCTTTATTGAGTGCGTATTCATTGAAGCAAATTCAATTTTTTTTCTAACATACTAATATTATATATTTTGTGTTCAGCAAATTCGACAAACTGACCGCTTATTTCGTCAATGTTGAACTCGCCAAATATACTCCACCAAGCGTGCTTTAAAATGTCGTTAACCAGTAGAACGTTTAGGTCCGAGTTGGGATAAAGAATAGCTTGCGATGCGATGCCGTACGCAACCACAAAGACGCACATAATGACCATGAAGTACTTCAAGTCAGTTAACTGCAGTTACACAAACAAATAACATTCAGCATATTGGAAATGTTGCTTTGGCAGTTCAGCAAACCGGAAGCACACTTAACAAAAGTTAGCTGATAAAATAAGTTATTAGAAAGAAACAGTTTACTCTCTAAAACACACACAAATTATACTAAAAACAATAATTAATAACACAATTACTTTCAAATTAGAATTACTTTTTAATTAAGGTGTACATATTCCTGTGCTTTTAGTTACCACCCCTTGCTAATAACATTTTTACAATTGTAATATTTAATAAAACTCACCAAAATATTTTAGCAGTTTTTAGTTTGCTTTCAAAGTCTTACTGAAAAAAACTGATATTCTACATCTTAACTAATGTTTTCATAGATATTATTGAGTTTGTTGATTTGTTTTTATAAGTTATTTTTTGTTATATGCTGTAAAAAGACTTGTTTAACAACTATTTCAGTTAGTTATCATTAAACATATCTTACAATTGGCATACCATTTTTGTAAACCGTTTGACTCACGGTCTTCATTTTATGAGCAATCAACCGCTAGCCACTGTAATTGATGCTCATATAATTGGTTTATTACACAGGCTACGGTTATTTGATAACTTTGCAGTAAACTTTCCCCATGACTTGTTTGGCAAATTTTTAGTTTTCTCTTTTGTCTTCCTTTTTGTTTATTGCGTTTTCTTATTTTTCTATACTGTATTTTGATTGTCCGTTTTTTTATTGCATTGTGTGTGTTTGTCCTGTTTTGTGTGTGTTTTGTTATATATTGTGTGCTTACGTTGCTGCTTGAAGTTTTCAGTATTACACGACATGTCAAAAAATAAAACTAAAAAATAAAACAAAAATTTCCGCTTTTTCAGTCCCTACTTTTTTCGTTACTTGCAACCGGAAACACATAAATTGTTTGACCTAATTAATTCTACGCTGTTTTCTTAGGCCTATACACGTCACAATCACATTATGCTCACAGAGGATAATATCTTACCATTTTACCGATCATGACAAGTTTTGGTCCGAGCTGTGGATGGAGGTCAAACATGTTGAGAAAGCGGAGACAAAAGAACATGTAGTTAAATGCGAATATAATTCGAGCTGCGTAGAAACATGTGGCGCAAACGGTTACTGGAATACAGCGCAGAACAAGACCGGGAATGTACGTGACTATTGTGACCACGTCAATGCAGTTGTAAACGTCACTCGCGTAGCTAATCAACTTGGGCCAGAGATTTTGCGAGTCTTCCATTATAATCTGCCCAACAATCGCAAGTTATTTAAGTAAACATTATAATTAAGAGTTTTACATACAGTACCCTATATTAACAAAAAAACTTGAGCTGTCGGTCGTTCGCGCTAGTGACTACAATTCACGTGAACATTATGGTGTAGGCCCTTAGTGTTCACGGCTTAGGACAAACGTCGCGTGGGCCGTGGTAACGGCGGCTCCGCGGTCCGAATCGCCGCTAGCTTAACAGCTTAGCGGTTTAAACCAGCTTTAGACCAGCCGTTAAGGTTTTACCTTAGCGGTTCCAGAGACTAGTCATCGCGTTACAATAATACCTAGAAAAGCTTAGAAAATGTGATATGACATATCTCTTTAGTAAGTACTTTTTCTAGGTCGTACAGCTGACGTCAGTTGTATCATGGATGTATCTAGCAAGAATACTATTTTATTTTGGTGAGGGTACTTAAGTCTGATGCAAATAGAATCGTAATAGGCCCTATCACTAACAATTTCTAATGCGCCGAAACATGGCAAGGCCGCGAAACATGGCAACTGTACAGGTTCTATTCTAGACTGCTGAATTAAGCTTATATGTAAACTTTTTTTAAATAACTCTGAAATTTTTTCGCATTTTTGCTCTGAAAATTACATCAACATAATAACATTACGAAACAGTTACTACAAAACAGCGAAAACTAACAAACCTGTCTGATCTCTTCAGCGCTTAAACTGAATATCCAAACAATCAGTAAGACTTCTTTAGTTTGAATTGTTGGATGAAAATCGGTCAGCAGAATAATGGCGCACAAAAACAGAAATGCGATACAAGACATCTGTACAAACTCAGAAGCATACAAATTTGTACACAGAAAAAAGCAGTTAAAAACAAAGTAGCAGGTTTATAGCGAAAGCTTAGCATAGTTGTACACTGTGTCCCAAAAAATATGTGCCATTTTTTATTTTTTCAATAACTCCGTAAAACATTAATTGATTTTAACAGTTTGAAGCGCGCCATCGCGAAAAAAACGATGCAAAAGACTGCAGTTTTGGCGATTTCGCATTAATGTTGTTGGTGCTCTACGTTCGTACTTTGTAAAATAAGTTATCATAGTCGTAGTTTTGCCGTACAAATATGTCGCAGCGCATGCGTCGGCTAAAAGAAACAATAATTTTTGCCATAACATACTGTCTTAAACGGCCGAGTAAAGTACTATTTGCCACGAACAAAGGCAAATCAAAATTTTCGTGATCGTACACAACAAAAGCACGAAAACTACAACCGACCACGTTGTATGAATAGATGACAACAGGCGCCTTGAAAAACAGTTGCATGTTCTTGATGTAGGTACGCGTGCAGCTGCAGAAACACACGTAGACCTAGCCTACGTCAGCTTTACTGTACACCCACTGACTGTAGGCGTAGCCTACTGTTTCAGATAACGGTGAATATTGTTATACTCGTACATTTGACTGATCAAAAATCGTGTTAACCCCTCTCCCGGCAACGGTTATTTTGCGACGTATGTCGGCAACGGGTGGTGGGTGAAATGACGGTGTAGAGTTCTAGAGCACATAGTGACATAATTCCAACGGCTGTCCCCATATTATCGGAGTCAAACGTTTCAGTAGTGATACTGCCGATGTCAACGGATGTCGGTATTTAAAATGGCGGCCACAAAACTGCTAGCATTTAAGATACACGTGTCGCTCCAACGATAACATCGGTGTTTACGACTATGTACGAAACATTAAAATCTTCAATGATATTGACTGACGCTACGTTATGTCGAAAATCCAAGATGGCGGCTGGTTAATAGAAAGTAGTAATAACTTAGCTCCTGTAACAAATAGACATGTCGTTCCAAAGATGATATAGGTGTTTTCCACTACGCTCAGAACATCTAAACCTACAGCGAGACAGCTGACGGAACGTTGTGTCGAAAATCTAAAAATGGCAGCCGACATAATACTGGAAATACTAATTTGTACTAAACGCAATGTTGTCTAACTAAGATGCCTTTCTGGAAACGGCGTCGAACTTTCAACGAGTTTTGTTTTGCACGTTTATAATATTTACCTCTGCCAAATCCTAAAATCCGTCTCTATCAGACCTATATTGTGCCAGTCGTGTTGTATGGGGTGAAACGTGGACCACTACGAAATACCTGTGCGCCCGCCTGGATGCGTTTGATATGTGGGCGTTACGCAAGATTCTGAGGATCCTATACACCCGCCACATAACCAATGATGAAGTCCGGTCCCGCTCGAATTACAAGCCGCTCTCCTGCATAGTTACAAGCAGACGGCTCCGTTTCTTCGGTCACATCGCCCGCAGCTCTCCTGACGAAGATCACCATCGTGCCATTGCTGCCGCGATACGCAAGCCTCCTCCGGACTGGAGAAGGCCCGCAGG
>Ga0209367_1014033_pt1 | contig 10222 bp, 7 predicted proteins | sample WorMetLIZISLAND2_FD_187412 | JGI IMG/M metagenome (GOLD analysis project Ga0209367, IMG submission 187412) | Marine gutless worms symbiont microbial communities from Max Planck institute for Marine Microbiology, Germany - Olavius geniculatus... ...
CACATTTTGTGTGGTCGCCCGCACGCACTCGCAGCACGCACCTGCAACTGGCAAGGCGCCATCTCCAAAGGTATTTTTACGATTTAAATAAATATTAAAAATTAATATGTTTGGTAGTAAAAATAAAAACTTCATAAAAGAAAAAAGGCTAAATGTAAACTTAGTTTATAAAAATAATAAAAATTTTATTAGTTAGAATTTTGATGATGGACCGTCACGGCGGCGCTTTTATCTTGTTGATTTTCCGACAGTGACCCTTCGACGTTTTATTACGAATGATAGAAAATTGTTCCGGTTAAACGAAGAACGGTATTCGACAGTTAATCCTTTCCTCTTTCTTAAGTCGCGTGCGGTTTCCTTCCGAAAAATGAAGAAGTATCTTTTGAGAAGGGTACTTTTAATTGTTCCGAAAGTGCGGTAGGTAGGCGAAATAAAGCAAGGTCATCACGTATCCGAGCGGGGCTTAGTATATAACAGTGAGTCTCGCAGCTGGATTGAAAAAAACAATTAATGCTTTGGATCTTACGTCTTCTAAAAGCGGTCTCCCATGACGGCAGCGGCACCAGAACACGGTAAGCATGGAAAAATGGATATTCGAGGCGGTAGGACGTTGCATGACCCTGATGTTGAAAAATTTTGGCTACATTCTCCCCCACCTACATCCATAGCGTCCCTTGTTATGGGCAACTTCTTTACCAAAACGTCAGCTACAAAACCGTTTCCGCACCGGAGCGGTAACCGGGCGAATTTACCAAAATCGACCGGCGCTCGCATGCGCGCGGTAGTACGATAACTTAGCATTATGTGACATTGAATATTCTCACCCCTCTTTTTTGGTATAGACATACGCCCAACTTTATTACAACCGCAAGCCTAGAACACGTTCTAGCTTAACTAAAAATCAATATCTCGGTCGGTACTCAGATCCCGACTGACGTTTAAACTACCACGCAACGCATTGATCCGGTCTTTTGGCGGCGACAGCTCACACGCTTGTTTGACCAGCATCGGTTGGTGAACTTGGCGGTGCGTTGATGAACTGTAGACGTTTTTGACCAGTAACCGTTGACGATAGTACCACGGATTTTCAAACAACTTCACACTTCGCACTTCTCAAAATTTTGGTAACCCATAGTCTATCAGAGTTATGTCCGTAAAGCCCTCTACACAAAAAGCGATAAATACAAGCTGCGGCAATAGCGGTAAAAGAAAAACTTCTCCTGCGGTAACTTTTTCACTCTACACTCCGGCGGTAATACTCTCCTCGGAACATGGGGCTCAATCTCTCCTCTTGTCCGGTGTCAACTCTTCTCTTCAACTTGGGAAAGTTCTACTACCCACTCGGCGACGAAACAAAAACTATCTTCTTCTAAACGTGGGGCAACTCAACTCACGCTTCTAACGGCAACACTTTTTTTATTTGTCCGGTAGCATCTCTCCTCTTACTTCTTCACATCACGAAACTTCTCCGTCCGACACACTGCTCTCCATCGAAGAACGTTGACAACTTGTCGTTAAAATAACGGGACCCTACAAGCTGTTTACCGTCCAACGTGGGGCTATATTATCACTTTGACACTTACCTCCTCACTACCGGGCAAAAAGAATAACTTAGACTTTCCACACACAACGTGGGGCATAATACCTTTATACCACTCAGCAACGTAAGACTTAGTGTGCGGTTATTCCGACTCATAGTTAAAGAAATAAGTCCGGTGTTTAATTATTCACAGAAAATGACTGTGAAATCTTCGGCATTTTTTTGCCGGAAATGGCGGTAAGAATAAAATTCTTATTTAATAATCGTCCAACGAAAACAACGTGGACTGGCGGTATTTCTACCGGTCATGGCGGCGACAAGATGACTCGGAAACGACGTTCCAAAAATGGGATATTTCAGCAGAACATTGTACCTGTCTTTTCCAGGCGGCAATTATATTCCGTCCCTGGTGACGGAATGAAAGGAAACAATCTCTACTCTCTCCGGCGCCTCGTCGCACTCGCTTCTTGGCAGTAGCCGCGAGCGGAGCTCCGGGGCATTTCACAGGTAGCATTGCTGCTTATACCTAACGGACGATTTTGTTGCTGGTAGCCAGCAACGCTATGCTGTATGCGACGTGTCATGCATCTACCGGCATTGCAAAGCTTAACGTTGTGTATAGCAATGGACGAACTTGGAGCTAAGACGGTCGATGACCGGCAAACGTTACCCTTGCTCATATAGAAGTCAGCAAATTTATTTGGCAGCTTTCTATTACAGCGCGGGCGATTCTCTCCTACCGTTCAATCTGCAGTGTAAACTTCTTCTCTCTGTCTCTCTCTGTCCGTGCCGGCCGGAACAAATTCAACGGCCAGGGGGTTAGGCTCAAAGCTCGGCCTTTCCGGGCTTGGTGTTAAACTAAAGTCAATGTTAGCCGGTTGATCTTGTAGGGAACCGAGAGGGACGCCATTTCTTGGCGGCGTTTGGCTGTATGATACAACAGTGTCGCGATTATTATTATCATACACGGGGTGAATATTGGCGGTAACCGTCCCAGACGACTCACGGCCTTTATTACCGCGCTGCCATGCGGCACTTGAACGGGCCCTGCTTCGATTCCAAAATTTTTTGAGCACATGACACTTCTCACTCTCACCTTCACTCTGCAAGACCGTGGCGGGTGTTGTCGCATGATCAACTACCGGCACGTCCGCTATTACACCTTCCTTCACCGGGGTGAGGTCAGCATTCCATTGAACACTGCTGTCACCCGTTTCTCCCGTCTTTTCTCTTATCGGCGTGAGGACAGGTCTCCATTGAGCACTGCCGTTACCCGATTTATTACCCTAACTATCTGCCGGAACAAGGACGACATTTCATTGAGCACCGCTGTTGTCCGGTTTACTACTTCCACTCTCCACAATCTTTGCCGGTATCCGGACAGTTTCCCATTGGATGCTGCTGGCACTTCGCGTACTACACTCTTCTCTCACCGGAATAAGGTCAGCATCCCATTGGACACTGCTGTTATTTGGTATATAACGCTCACTTTTAACATTTCTCTCCACAGGTGGCGGTAACGTGGAGCTAGGTTGGCCAAACACTAAATCTCGTTATTTACCGGCACCGTCACGCTGCTGATTTACCGGTCGCGGCACCGTTTGTTGTCCGGTAAACGGCGGTAATATAGGACCTATTAACGTATTCGGCGATACAGGACTTGCAACCGGCGCCTGGTTTTCAGTCCTATTACCCTCACCTGTTGTGACCGAAAGCCAAGAACGAAGTGGCGTGCCGAGATATGCTTTCAGTTTATCTATATGCACCGTTTTCGCGGTCATTTTTGCGGTACGTTGAATTTTGGCGGTAACAGAGGACGGTATCTCAACGACGAGGTAAGGCCCTTCATATTGCCGGCACCATTTCATCTGCTTTCCTCTCAGCTTGCGCGGATTAAAGTATAGGACCCATTGTCCTACTTCAAACTTGGTAGGTCGGAGACCTATATCATAATACCGTTTGTTCTTTTTCGCACTGCGCTGCATATGCTGTCGAACGGCGGTATAGGCGGTAACTAATCTCTCTCTCATCTGCTCCACAAAACGGTCATAACTCTCACTTTTTTCTTTGTCCGGTAATTTGTACACAAGGTCTGGCGGTGCTCTCGTCTGAAGTCCTAGCACTAAGAAATTCGGCGAATAGCCAGTCGTATCGTGGCGGGTTGCGCGGAAAGCAGCCATGGCATAGGGTAAAGAAACATCCCAGTCACGCTGGTTTTCGGCGACGGTCTTAGCCAGAACGCTATTCATAGTGCGGGTAAAAACTTGCTCTACTAATACCTTGGCTACGGTTTCTGCTTCTTTATTTCGCAACGGAAACGCTTCTACCCACTTAAACCATCCATCAAGACACGTTAATATTTAGATGTTTCCGCGATCTGACTTAGGATGTGGTCCGGTCAAGTCAATGTACCATCTCTCATACAGAGCACCGAGCAATATCGGCTGCAAGGGTCCCTGCTTGGCCAGTTTTCCGCGGTGGTAACCGGTACACTCTGGGCAACGTTGACAAAATCGTCTCGTATCTTCTTTCCACGTCGACCAATAAAATCTCCGGCAGACCTGATCTATCGTTTTCTGAATGCCGAAATGTCCAGCTACCGTTCCGGCGCGGCATTGCTGTAAAGCTTTTTCCACTTGTGAGCGCGGTAACAGTAACTGCACAAAATCCGGTTTTCCGACGTGCTGGCTTTTCTTTCGGCGGTAAACCAGTCTGTCATATATCTCCAAATCTTCCCCTCTACTTACCATCTTCTTCGTCAACTCGGTGTGCGTCTGCAACTTCTCTTTACTCGGCGGTCTTCCATCTGCTATACGCATAGCTATCACATCTCCTAACTCCGGGTCATCTCTTTGCTGTTGACACAAAATCTCCCCCACCGAGGCGGTAACACCGTCCTCGGCGTCCAGTATCACTCTTATCTCTTTTGGCGGTAACTCGTCTAACTTACAGTTATAATCATTATCATCTTCTTCTACATCTGGCAACGGTCGTCTGTCCAGTTTTCGGCTTAACCCGTCCGCATTACCGTGCCGTTTTCCAGGGCGGTGCGCTACCTCATAATCGTACTGCTCGATAAGAATAAGCCACCTAGCGAGTTGCGGCATTGGTTCCGTTGTGCGGCGGAGCCAAGAAAGGGCGGCGTAGTCAGTACGGATGATAACATGACGGCCAAGTAAATATTGCCGAAATTGCTTAAGTCCGTATACCACTGCTAACAACTCTTTCCGCGTCGTCTCATACTTTCTCTCAGCGGCTGACATCGTTCGAGAAGCATAGGCGATAACCTTTTCTTCTCCGGACTAGATTTGGGACAAAACGGCACCCAGTCCGGTATCGCAGACATCGGTATCCAGGATGTAAGTCCCGTCGTTCTCTGGTAAAAACAGAATCGGTCCGGTCATCAAGCGGTATTTCAACTCGTCAAGGCTTGCTGACATTGTGGTGTCCAGCAGAAAGTGACTCCCTTTTTCATGAAGTCGTATAGTGGTGCGGCGATGATAAAAAAGTCTTTAACGAAACGGCGGTAATATCCGGTAAGTCCCATAAAAGAGCGTACCGCCGTGACGTTCCGGCAAGGCGGCCAATGGCGGATGGCGGAGATCTTTTTAACTTGCATCGCTATACCGTTTTCGAAGACTACGTGTCCGAGAAACTCGACGCTCCATTGAAAAAGTGAACACTTGACGGTTTCAATTTTAGCTTGGTGGACTGGAGCCGGACGAAAACTTTATCCAGGCGGTAAAGTTGCTCCTCAAAACTCCGTCCAAACACGATCACATCGTCCAAGTACACAAGACAGGTAAGGTACGAAAGTCCGCACAAAACACAGTCCATTAGTCGTTGAAATACGCTCGGTGCACATGTTAGTCCAAACGCCATGACGGTAAACCGGTAACAGCCGCTCCGGGTGACGAAGGCGGACTTGTCGCGGTCTTCCTCGGCGATCGGTATGTTGTAGTATCCAGAGCGTAAATCAAGTGTGATGTACCATGAAGATCCGGACAAGGCATTAAACAGTTGTCGATTAATGGTAGGAGGTAGCTATTTTGTCGGGTAACTGAATTAAGCCGGCGGTAATCAATGCAAAACCGCAACGTTCCGTCCTTTTTCTTCACAAATACGACGTTTGAAGCCCACGGGCTGGCAACTGGTTTGATAATCCCGTGTTTCCGCATCTCCTCGACTTCCTTATTTATCCACTCAAGATGCTGGAAAGGGTGGCGGCGGAGCAATTGGCGGATAGGGCGGTTATTACCGGTATCTATATGGTATTCCACTAAGTCGGTCCGGCCGATATCGTAATCTCCCATAGAGATAATTCCGCGGTATTTTACCAACAAACTCCACGCTTTTTGTCGCTGGCCTTTTGTCAGGTCCGGCGATAGCCTTTCCATTATCTTTCTCAACGCCTCAGTCTCCGTGGGTGTCAAGTCACTTAACGGACCATCTTCCACTCTATCCAGTTCTTTAATCTCCTCAACGTCGTGCACTTTTCCGAGCTCTGTTCCTCGCGGTATCATCTGACTCTCTCTCTTGGTGTTAAGCAACGCTATCTTTACATTTACCGTCCGGGCACGAATCACACATCTAGCACTGTACACATGCGGCTTACCCTTAATCCGGTCACTCTCCAACACTCCATCATACGGGTACTGCTTCAAGTCCTTTACCGGCTTACTTTCAAACTCTCCATTTCAAACGTACTCTGCCAGTTTATTGGACGACACACGGGCGTTTACCGGCGTCTGCTGCATCGGCGGTAACTCAACGCTTTCACTCACATATATCCGACGTACATTAGTAGTGACTGGTTCACGTTGAAGCGGTATCCACTCTCCGCGGACTTGCACTTTGTGTCCGGCACAGTCAAAAAGACATTTCTGATTTTGCATCCAGTCAATGCCAAGAATTAAACCGGTCATATCAGGAGAAATCAGTATCGTAGTATCAAGGGTCTGTGTCCCTATTTTAAACGGCACTTTAGCAACTCCGTCTATCATCATATCTGCTCCGGTAGCAGTTTGTAGTGTAGTAATGTGGTAAGGGTATATTTTCCATTTGTGCTTTTTAGCCAAGCTAAGTCCGGCGATCGTAACGTTGCTTCCAATGTCCAAAAAGCGGTAATTGTACGTCGTCCATACGCCACAGCAATACATGTCCAACTTTTCTTCTCAGAAACAGGCCGGGTTTCTGGCGGTAGACCGGGCCTGTAGGTAGCGAGCGTCTCAGAGTCCCTGAGACGCCTAAAGCTGCACCTCGGAAATAAATAGCAATGAACTTAAAAGCCGCTGAGCGACGGTATAAAAGAACTGTGGCGATCTACTTTCAGCAGTCAGTCAGTTAGTTGCGAGCGAGCAGTTAGTTAGTTAGTCAGATAGTCGCGAGCGTGGTCGTAGCAGCAGCTGCAGTCGACGATTGTCGACAGCAGCGATTGCGATTGTAGCAGATCGATCGGCTTGCGTAATGTCGACACAGTTCTTATGTGAGTGGTAGGTTAAACGTACATACTTTCGATTTGCATTTGATTGTTTTCTGGAGAAATTGAATACGATGGATTGAAAGTTTCAGAAACATCTTTGTTCTCACTTCATAGCTATAGAAATTCTGGGACGACCTAGTAGGAGGCCGCCCGGCTCTAGCTCGTCCCAGAGTAAAAACAGACAATAGATAGCTTTAAACAGGAAAAAAATTAAAATAAGAAAAAGTTAGATTTAGCTAGAGAAATCACAGTAGCGTCAGATAAAGTGATAGACAGATGACGGAGTGGTGAAATTGCCAGGGAGGACGAAGATGAGCGAGATACTAGATCAACTCTAGAGCAGGAGAAAAATAGCTTCAAATCTTTCTAAAATTAGTTAGATTACAATTATAATTAGGTAGCTAAAGAGAACTAGCTGAGTGAGCTGGCTGGATCACCTAAAAACATAAACACAAAAGTAACATAAAATGAAGAAATATAAAATAAAATAAAATAGTTCCTCAAAATATATTATAGGTGAATATAGGTTAAAATAAAGTAAAACCTATACGCTAAAACCCTATAGCCTGTAAAATCTATGGTCCGGTTATTTGAAGCATATGTGCTGGGTGCGGTTCCTGGGGGAAAGTTCGGACAATCTCTTATAAAGTGTCCTATTTCTCCGCATCGAAAGCACCGAGGCGGTTCACGCATGTTTCCCGCGGCATCACCTGCATACATTACCGGCGGCGGTCTCGCCGTTCTTCCCTCCATCTCTGCTACTTTCTTCCGGGTTTCCTGCAACTCTTGCTTCATCTCTACACCAGTCTTCCTTATATCTTTGATTGTCTTCTTTGCTTCCGCCATCTCTTTTTGCAAAACTTCATTCTTCTTCTCCAAAACGGACGATTGACCGGGCTTAGTTATCTCTCTATTTCTTCTATCTGCCGGTCGCGGCGTCTCAGCCTGCTGCAAACGGTAACTGTCTTTCGTCCATACCTCCAACTACAGTGCAATCCTCAAAGCAGCATCTGAGTTCTCCGGATTTTTCTCCCGTATTTTCAAACCAAGTTCCGGGTCTCCGAGCGCATCTAAAAAGTAGTCGGTAGCCATAACCTCTCGTATCTGATGTTTCACGGTCGGAAAAGCAAGTGCGGCCATCCGGCGGATATCGGCATGCAAAGCTTGCAGAGTCTTCTTCGGTCGGCGTCTCCGGCTTCGTAACTCGATCCGGTACTTATCCACAAAAGCCTCTCCTCCAAACCTCTTCTTTAACGTGGCGGAAAGCTGAGAAAGCGAGCCGGTCACCTCATCTCCATAATCCCACAACACACTAGCAGCCTCTCCCTCCAAAGAACTACGCAAATACGCTAACTGCTGCTGCCGGTTTTATCCGTTATGCTTAACACAGTTACAAAACTGGGCCCAAAAACTTTCAAACGACCGGACACCATCAAACTTTGGCGGTTTTAAGATGTGTTTAAAAGAGCGGACTTTAACCGGGCTCTCTCTTTTGCTATCAGTCTCTGATGACGAACTGCTATCTACACTATTACTATGCTCTTCCTCCTTACATCGGCAACACACTGCTTTCTTACGGCGATTCGGTGACAAACTTTCCGTATGGTCGGTAAATGGGGAGTGGCGATAAATTTTACCGTATTTGCCTACCTTTACCGTTTTGTCAGGGTTATCAGTCCGGGGCTTTCGGGCCGGTGATTTTTCAACACGTGGGCTTACGCCTCTTCTGTGAGTTCGTGGCGGTAAATCGCTCTTTTCGGCCTTTCTGTCCGTCCGTGACTGTCGGTAAGTTCGCGGTTTCCTATCAGAAGAACGAGCGATAATTATTTGTTTGTGAGGTTTCGGTGAATGAGAAGCGGTTTTACCGGTTTTGTATTGAGGACTCGTGTAGCGGTTATGAGTTGAATATTTACCGGGCTGGGGAGTGTCGGTAAAATATTTTTCCTCACGTAGTCCTTTTGTAGGTCGTTTACGGACGGTGTTTGACAGAGATCTAACGGTACGACAGTAACTTAGATCGTCGTTGTCGGACTCTCGTATGTAGAACGTCTTTTGCTTGTTGCGGTCGAGACTGTTGTCTTCCCCCGTAGCAAAGTCGAAAAACTCGAAATGATGTCCGGCGTCGCGGCAGCATCTTTCTGTGTAGACGAGTGCTGGTTGCTGTTCGCCGGACAGGTTTTACGGTAACGAAATTATCAGACGTCCCAAAACTGGTCTCAACAACGGTATCTCTATCCTCATTATTTATCTTAGCGGGGTCTACAGTTCCACTCGGCGGTATTACTTTGTCGTCATCGGCGAAGCTTACCGGTACCCTCTCGGCGGTAACAAAAGTCGGCGGATTTTCAGGACAATACGAAGCGGTAACGGGTCCGGTTCCATACGCGGAATCGATCGGCCGAATCGGTAAAAATAACGACGAAATTTGGTAGCGATTCCCACTACCCTCACTCGTCTCTGGCAGTTGTAGAATTGATGTTGATGATGGCTGGTCGTATGTAGACGGTAGCAGTATTGCTCCGGTCGGTTGTCGGTCGATTACCGGTATATTTTGGATGCCGCTTACCGGATTGGATTCTTATCAGTCGTTAGTTGGCGATAAGTTTCCTTAGTAGAAGCGACGGGAGATGTGCTCTCTTCTGAGTCTGTTCGAAGACTGGTCCGGTAATCGAAATTCGGTCTATTTATATGGTGGACGAACACACATTTAAATAGAGATCTGTAGCACATTTTGTGTGGTCGCCCGCACGCACTCGCAGCACGCACCTGCAACTGGCAAGGCGCCATCTCCAAAGGTATTTTTACGATTTAAATAAATATTAAAAATTAATATGTTTGGTAGTAAAAATAAAGACTTCATAAAAGAAAAAAGGCTGAATGTAAACTTAGTTTATAAAAATAATAAAGATTTTATTAGTTAGAATTTTGATGATGGACCGTCATGGCGGCGCTTTCATCTTGTTGATTTTCCGACAGTGACCCTTCGACGTTTTATTACGAAAGATAAAAAATTGTTCCAATTGAACGAAGAACTGTATTCGACAGTTAATCCTTTCCTTTTTCTTAAGTCGCGTGCGGTTTTCTTCCGAAAAATCGAGAAGTATCTTTTTAGAAGGGTACTTTTAATTGTTCCGAAAGTGCGGTAGGTAGGCGAAATAAAGCAAGGTCATCACGTATCCGAGCGGGGCTTAGTATATAAC
>Ga0209367_1014035_pt1 | contig 10221 bp, 5 predicted proteins | sample WorMetLIZISLAND2_FD_187412 | JGI IMG/M metagenome (GOLD analysis project Ga0209367, IMG submission 187412) | Marine gutless worms symbiont microbial communities from Max Planck institute for Marine Microbiology, Germany - Olavius geniculatus... ...
GCCTTAAAATGTAGCGTATTAGACGAAGGATCTTTGGAGCCAAAGGGAGTAGCTTCATGAGACTTTGCCACGTGACGTGCTGCTAAATGGGGGTGATAACGTGCGTACAACTTTTTGGGGGCACACCCCCTTAAAATTTGTGAGTGCAAAAAACGCGCAAAATTTAGTACGTTTAACGACAACTTTCGACTTTGAGCGCAAATATTTCTGAACTGCATAGGGATATCGACAAGCGGTAAACGGCGTTATCAAACACAGTTAATTCTGTGTTAAATAAAGAAAAAATTGTGTGAACTTCAGTCCACTAACATCAGAGATTACGCGGCTAATGTTTACCCACCAGAATCAAATTTTTCGGAAGGCCATATTTCGGCCCCTAGGGGGTGCTGCGCCCCCAAATTTTTACACGCGCTAGAGAATGACCAAGTCTTACTAGCGCACCAGCCACCGGGGATGGGGGCCCCCCTTACAACTTTTTTCAAAAGGGGTCAAAAATTGGCTTAAAATGAAATAAATGAGCCATTATAACTTCGGAGTTAGGGGGTGTAGCCCGACGAAACTTTGGCACTTGACGTGTCTCTAGGTGGGGATGTTAACGCAAGTACAACTTTTGGGGGCACCGCTTCCCTTAAAATTTGGGAGGGCAAAAAACGTGCAAAAATTGGTGCGATTTACGACAACTTTCGAGTTTGAGCGCAAATAACTCTGGAACCAATGACGACAGCGATAATATGTAAATGGCGTTGACGAAAACGATCTTTTGGGCGTTGAACAAAAAAAATTTGGTGAAATTCCATTCACTACGAACAAAGTTATAAGCGCTCATGTTGACCTACCCTAAGTCGACAATGCGCGTTCGGCGTATGCCAATGCATTTGAGTTCGGGCCACGTGACTTTAGTGCCGAGAAAATTTTACCCTTCCCCTAATTTCCCCCAATCGAACTTAGGGCGCCGGGCGGACTCACGTTGGGCTTTGCCCCAAATTTCTAGTTTTTTATTCAACGCCGAATGGATCGCTCTCGTCAACGCCGTTTAGATTATGTCGTTATCTTCATCGGTTCCAGAGATATTTGCGCTCAAACTCGAAAGTTGTCGTAAATCGCACCAATTTTTGCACGTTTTTTGCCCCCCAGAATTTTAAGGGGGCAGTGGCCCCCAAAAGTTGCACCCGCATTATTACCCCCATTTAGCAGCACGTCACGTGGCAAAGTCTCATAAAGCTACTCCCTTTGGCTCCAAAGATCCTTCGTCTAATATGCTACATTTTAAGGCAATTTTTGACTCCCCTTTGAAAAATGTTGTAAGAATGGTCCCTGTCCCCGGTGGGGGGTACGCTACTAAAAATTGGTCATTCTCTAGCGCCTGTAAAAATTTGGGGGCGCAGCACCCCCTAGGGGCCGAAATATGGCCTTCCGAAAAATTTGATTCTGGTGGGTAAACATTAGCCGCGTAATCTCTGATGTTAGTGGACTGAAGTCCACACAATTTTTTTATTCAACATGGAATTAACTGTATTTGATAACGCCGTTTACCGCTTGTCGATATCCCTATGCAGTTCAGAGATATTTGCGCTCAAAGTCGAAAGTTGTCGTTAAACGTACTAAATTTTGCGCGATTTTGCACTCCCAAATTTTAAGGGGGCAGTGCCCCCTAAAAGTTTAACCGCGTTATCATCCCCATCTAGCAGCACGTCACCTGGCAAAGTCTCATGAAGCTACTCCCTTTGGCTCCAAAGATCCTTTGTCTAATACGCTACATTTTAAGGTAATTTTTGACTCCCCTTTGAAAAAAGTTGTAAGGGGGGCCGCCGTCCCCAGTGGGGGGTGCACTAGTAAGACTTGGTCATTCTCTAGCGCGTGTAAAAATTTGGGGGCGCAGCACCCCCTAGGGGCCGAAATATGGTCTTCCGAAATATGTGCTTTAGGGGGTACGATTTCACATCTAAATCTCCAAGGTCACCGGACCAAACTTCGCCGTACTTGTTTCGCCTAACGCAGAACGAATCGCCATAGACGGAATGACTATCCGATTTTGAATATGTTCATCCGTTTCAGAGATATTCACCGCTGAACTTCGAAGTCGTCCGAAATCGGGCTAAATTTTGCATGTTTTTGGCCCCTGAAATTTTTTTGGGGTGCGCTCCCCAAAATTTTGGACCGGCATTATAAAATAGGGCCTAGTACTGACCATCGTGCAAAATTTCACGCCGGTCGGCCCAAGCATCTCAGAGATCTTGCAAGTGGAGAAAAAATAAAACATCTGGGCTAAAACATAAGTCCTTCCGAAAACTATCGTTTTCGGGCGGACTAAAAAAACTAAACCTAAAACTGTAAGAACTCCATTATATGCGTGCATATGTAATTAAGAATAACGGTAGTTCTAATAATCTTCCCTGTTATCCTCCAGACAGTCATCAATCTCATAAAGCTGTCTAATGGAGAACAGGGGGCAAAATAGCACGAGTAGAAATGCAAACTCGGTTTGCTGGATGACTGATTATCTTAACCACTCAACGAGCCTGTGAGTCACACCACCAACTAACACTGTTGTAAGGATGATGACTGATCAATGTCAAATATAGGAAATGCCATTTTAGGCAGTTGCCATTCTAAACTTGCTGATCTTTCTGTTACTCTGTATACATCATTTGAAATAGCATTCCCTGAAATATTCTACTGTGAAACGCTAGTTCTGTTTTCAAGAGACATTTAAGAACATTTCTGTTTAACACCATCTTCTGACTGTTGTCCAGTGCCTCTAGCTCTGCATACTGGTGCTGTATAAATATGATTATTACTATTACTGCATAAATTGCTTTCTCTTTGCAGCTACTACATTATGCAGACTTACACCATCTTTCATCACCACAGTGGCTAAAGTTAACTGTAGTCTAGACTGAAGTCTTAGACCACAATGTTGGCTAATATAAAAAATTTGGTCTTGACTTTGACCTTAGACCAAACTCTGGTCTCAAACTAAAATCTCAGTGAAAATTGACCTTACCCACTGATCACCACTAAACACTATGAAATACTCTGACATTTTCTTAACATTGTTTACATGCTGCAGTAACCTAACTCAAACATACTGTACTAACAGCCAAAAAATATACAACAGTATAAAAATGCACAATCTAAAATACTACTGGTATGTATGCTACTACAAAGATACTATCAGAAAAATTATCAGAAAACCTCAGGGGGGTAAAATTTTTTGGCGCACCCTGTAATGTCATACAGACCATTCACTGCAATGTTGGTCTGAAGTATTTTTTTCAATTTTGCCAAAATGTTTGTTTGTTATTATCGTTATGTATGCATATTTCATTGATATTTCACAAGGTAGTGTAAAGATGTGTTTATGGTGTGGTGGGATCTATAATAATCACATTATCACAAGATATCTGCAGAGTGCGCCAGTGAAAAAATTTTGCAAATCTGTCAATAATTGGTAAAGATATGGACAAAAGTAAAGTGGCACGTTTTTTGGCCCACCTTGTATAAACATTGTAAACTCATTGTAACTATTAATATTATTATTATTATTATTATTATTATTATTATACTTGGTTTATAACACACGTTAGGTCTTTCACAACGTGAAGAATCTCAAGTGCAGATAAGGTCACATGTCAGTGGAGGAATGCACGACTGTATAGAGCAGTTTTAAGCCTAGATTTGAAGGTATCAGTTATGTCAGAAATAACAGTTTCGGGTAGATTATTCCAGATTGTGGGTGAAGCATGGCAGAAAGCACTCCTAGAAAAGTTGGGAACTGCTGGACTGTACTGCAGGATGTTGGCACTGCGAGGTCGTAGCTGTCTTGGAGTCTCGTAGAGATGAATGAGTTCTGACAAATACTGTGGTTGCTGAATTGTCAGGGCTTTGTAAGTGAGCAATGCAATTTTGTATTCAGTCCTGTAATGGACAGGAAGCCAGTGTAGGTTGGCGAGAACTGGAGTGATATGATCACGCCAATGTGTTTTTGAGACCACCCTGGCTAGTGTATTTTGGACACGCTGAAGTTTGTCGATGTTCATGGACAAAGAACCGTATAGGACTGCATTGCAGTAGTCGAGTCTTCCAGCAACCATGGCACAAGTGACGGTCCTAGCAGTGTCATCAGATAACAGTTTACGTATATGACGAAGAGCTTTGATATGATAATATGATGACTTGCAAATGTTGTTTACATGCTGGTTGAAGGAGAGAATGAGAATGTCAATGAGAACACCAAGACTCCTTGACACAGTCAGATGTCTTGATGTGGACCGTTCCAGTGTCGAGTGTGTCAATCTGCCACTCAGCCCGCTGACGAGAGACAGCGCCGAGTACGACGACTGTTTCTGTCAGACCAGAGCCAGGTGACAAACGGATCATGCAGTTGTGTAACTTGATACTGCTACAGCTGTCTGGTCAGTTAAGGCCTATAGTCCAGCAATCCGAGTCGACAGCAGTGGGATATGGCTAACCCAGAATGGAATACGATAGGCAGACCTGCTAATGACTCAGCAGGTCGTATGGTCTCTGTACATGGAGCTACAAGTAAATCTGTTTATAGTTCCATGCCATCTGGGGTCTGTCTTACCAGTCAAAAACAGCAGGCAGCCATGCCACCGGCCATCATAACAGCTGTCAAATATGAGATGTGTATTACATATAGAATTACAGTTTTTTCCACGATGCCATAACTGTAAACTAGGGATGCGTATTATACTCAGATGTGCATTATAGTCGAGATTTTACGGTAAGTTACAGTAATGTTGAATGTCAACATTAGTGTCGTTCCAAATTTAAAATTAAAACTATTCTCTGACAGTATCTTTTCTGTGACAATTCCCTGACTAGCCATCCAGGTGTAGAATTCCCCTACATTTCAAGATTTTTCCAGACAAGTGGTCGCCCAGCATGCAGTAATGGATTCTACCAAAAAAAACAAACCGTAGAATCTACCTGGTCAGCAATCCAGTGCCTCAACTCCTGTGTGCTTGAGAAATAGCTCAACATTGCCATGCCAGTCATACATATCTCAAACAGTTTCACACAGAAGAACGCAGTCATGTGCTTTGGACGAGCCTGTACACATTCACATACTACAACAGTGATCAGTCAGACTCTATCCACTGCATGTCAATAACGTGCACAATGCACTTGCATTTCATCCACCTTCCACAGTTATTCCCAGATACACTAGTACCCACAAGAAAACTGGTAACTGACATTACAGCACTTTCATTTTGGCGCTCACCGTTGCGGCACTGACGTTTCGGCGCTGGGGACAATACGCACCGTTATGGCGCAGAGATGATTCGAACAATGAAAGCGGGCAGCCAATGAATCCAGGGGCATCCAACTTCCTCAGTGCCAGGAAGCAACGCACCCCCAAGTCGCACTGCCTGTCAATGAAGTGGACGCCCCTGTGTGAATCAAAGCGTAAATACCGATATGATACGTGTCACGCATGTCACACTTAATTACCTGGAAGCTGCTGGCAGCAGCTCTGTCAAATCGAGAATAAGCATAGAAAAGAGATTTAACGCATCAAACTAATGGTTGTGGTGTTCACACATTATGCCAGATCATGCCAGTAAATATGCATGGGCAGAGTTCAAAGACTAAACCTGAATGCAAGCAGCAGGGTTCAAAAACCAGATGTATCCGAAGCATTCTTGCTTGCTGACATGGATGCTTCTCGCAACAAAATTCTGATCTTTGGGCACCTGAATTACTTCGTAAGTTAATTAAGTGAAACGAAATGACATTCAGTTGAGTAAGCCTACATAGCCTACGCTGAACAAGGCAATTTGCGCTTTGGTAGAAATGAAAACTATGTTGGTTAGTTACAAAGTAGGCCTATAGTTTCTGCAGAAACAGATCTAACAGCGTGCTGCATAAAGATAATTATGGGTAGCGCCAAAGTGCATAGCACCGCCGACGGCTCGCGTTGATTCACGGGACACCCGCTATCATTGTCGTAAGGTGCGTGCACCATCCTAGTGCCGTAAGGGTGAGCGTTGAAACGGTCGCGCTGAAACGGCGGCACCATAATGGCCTGCTCTGCAAGAAAACATGGAAAATTATTGTAACAGTACAGTACTTCTCACAGGCTGCATGTTATCCAAACAAGCAAGTCACACAAAACTGAAAGATATTGATTACGATAAATGCAGATACCAGTAGCAAATATCCACCACAGATAAGTATAGCTATATAAACTTTTGTTCAGCAAATCAACCAGATTTTGAGCTTAAAAAGAAATAACCATTCATAGCAAAGTAACTACTGATATTGGCATTGTTTCACAGAGAAACACGACAATTGTATAATGCAAGATTTTGATACATGCAGAAATGCAAAAAAGCAAGTGGCAATTATTACTGTATTGAATTAATCTCTTAAAGCACTCAACTATAGGAATGGCAAGTATATTTTAGCAGTCATTTTAAACTGAAACTGTAAAAATCACTGCATTGCAGAATCCACAATATTAATAATGTGTATAAATTTTGACATCGAATGACGTTACCGATAGGTGTTAAACATACAAGTATATTTAAGATGTGAGGGTCATTTGCTAAATAAGTTACAAAATGGCACCATTCCATTAATTATGAAAACAGAAAAAAATCCGAAATATGCATTTTTGTAGAGAATTTAATTCTATATACCAACTGTGTGTTTTATTATTATCTGTGCCATTAGTATAGCATAGCATGGGACAAATTATAAAATCACTTGTGTCTGTCTGTCATTCTGTCAGTCTGTCTGTAAACACTTCTACGGCCACAATATTGATTTAATTTTGATGAAATTTTGCAAAGTGATTCGAGGCCCAAAAAGTAAGATCGAGTTTGTTCGGGATAAAAATCTGACAACTCCTTCCCTTATTTCACCCCAATTTTTTTTAAAATTTGCATTACGGCCTATGGGGACTTCAAAGCGGTATAACTCGGTCCCCATAAAAGATAATTGCGTGCTGTGTTTACCTACCCCCCTATTTTTGGAATCAAGCAATCAACGGTGTTATTTAAATTTACCCCCTCTCCACCCGTGTTGCCATAGCAACCATTCAAAAGTTGTAAAATTTTGCATTACAGCCAATGGAGAATTCAAAGTGGTATAACTCAGTCCCTGTAAAAGATAATTGCGCGCTGTTTGCACCTACCCCACTATTTTCGGGTCCGGGCTATCCGATGATGTCGTTAAAATTTCATGACAACGAATTTTGGGACAAAAATTGACTATAACTCAGCCACCGTGAAAAATAATTGCATGCTGTTTTCACCTACACCCCAATTATCAGGCCAACGCTATCCGATGGTGTCATTTAAATTTCTCGCCTGCCGACTCCTGTTGCCATGGCAACGAATTTTGGGACAAAAATGACTATAACTCAGCTCCCGCAAAAGAAAAGCAGCTGCTAGGCTATATAGCATGGCAATGGGACAGATACCTTGTTCTGCAGAACGTATCTCTTCTCTAGTTTTATGACGATGTCACTGAGACGTCATTTATGAACATAAAATACGGCGATGCTGCCATTGAAATTGTCCCATAGCAAACAGCGTGTCGTTATTGTTTTTTGTAGGCAAAAAAACTTAATGCTGAGATGCATCCGGGATGATTCCCTGTCAAAACCTGGACTGTCAAAACTAGCCCACTACACGAACCCTAACCTTAACCATATTACTAATCCATAATTCCTAACTCTAACCCGAATCTTAACCCTATCCCTACTTCTAACCCTATACCAATTCCTAGCCCTATCCCGAACCCTAATCGCTAACCCTTACTCTAGCCCTAATTCCTAACCCCAACCCTCCTTAACTTTATTTCCTAAACCTAAGCCAATATCACTGTGTCCACATTTTGTCGTTCCCAGTTTCGACGGTCCAGGTTTTGTCAGGACACCATCCGGGATATGGCGACAAGTGCTTTACGAAGCCAACAGTACACGTTTGGTGTAAGAAAATGCTAAGTGGGCAGACATTTGCATCAAATACCAAGGTGCGATCAGTCGTTCGTCTGTGACTTGGACTGCAGCCAGCATCATTCTTTGCATTGGGCATTCAGAAGCTTGTTCACAGATGGGACAAATGTATAAACGAACTCAAACAATGTGTTGAAAAATGACTCGTTAACAATTAGCATTAAATGGTGACATACAATTGTTAAGTTTATTAGTTTTTGTCACTACTATGTCGTGTGCCACTTAGGAGTTATAATATAGTTATGGATAAAATAATGCACAAATGTGCTGCGTTCTATTAAGAGATGATGTCACATTAATGACGTTATCATCTCAAAAATATTCATGTATGTTCAAAATAAAATTCCCTATAAAATGTATATTCTGGACTTTTCCCAGTTTAAGAAATAATGGAATGGTGACGTTTTGTAAACTTATTTATCTAACGACCCTCGTATCGTATATATCATGATACACACCAAAATGGTACCATAGATGAGTGACCCAGTCACAGCAATCAAACAACCAAGAAGGATAATTCCAACAACAATGTTATCTACACAATACAATACAACACTCAGCGTGTTCAAAGTCGAAAAGGAGAGCTTTAATGCCAATCCCCAAAAATCTGGGGGACTGTATCTAAAGAAAATCGGAAGCGGAAATCGGGATCGCAATTGGGCATGGCATGGTCCCCAGCAAGGCCTACTGTGCGGTGAAAAAACATGCATTACCGTGCGTAAATAACCGCGATATTGGGGGTAATGTAATTTTTGGTTTTTTGGCACTGAGCCTAAAACTAAGCGCAAAGCGGGATCACGATGGGGCGTCGCACAAAGCTGGGTGAGGCCTACAATAAAGTGAAAAAATCGTGCCAATTGGTCAGAAAATAAGCGAGATATACAATGGCAAACATTGCGGGCAAAATGGGTGATTTTTAGACCACATTTTGGGGGCCTACAACCTTAAATCCCTAGCGCCCATGGCTTAACTAGGTCGCGTGTTACGTTTAGGGTTACCTAATCTACAATGTTCTGCAACAAAAAATTTTGGGCCGCTTGCAGATTTTCTGAGAAATTTTTTGAGAAATTGTCAAAATATGCCAAAAAATTGGATCAACTTTGGGAGGCAATTTCCAAGAAATGGGCAAATATTTCGAAATACTTACCCCCACATACTAAAGTATGTCCACTCCCTAATAATCCGGTAAATCGGTAAATAAAACGTATTGATGCAGCCCCAATTTTCCAAAAACTGCTTCACATCATTTTTGACCCCCAAAAATGCAGAAAATTATTTGAACGCTCGTACCTCTTATTCTATTAATTTTAAGGGACTGAAATTTTGCCAGAACACGTCCCCCTTAAAAGCCCGTGCAAGAAAAAATTTCAGTGCTTCAGTTCCCATAATGGGGGGAGATATGTGAGGTCAAAGAAAAATTGCCCCTCATGCCCCCTCAATATCTCCTCGATGTATTCACCTGAAATTTTACCTATCGCTAGCCGCCGATGCCCCCTTCAATTCCACAGAATTTGGTGCACATAACGGCCATGACTTTCAGTCAGGGTCCAGAAATGTATGCTTAGCAAATGCCAAGATATAGCCTCAGTAATTTCCTAGAAAGTGGAGTCAGTTGACACCCCTTCACACAGAACATTCACACAATGAATGGCACAGATTTGCCGATTCATAAGTGCTTAGCACTGGCAGGCAGCTATAAGGGATAACTCACTCAGATAAGTGCAGTGATGCAGTATTTAAATGTTTCTTATCCTTGAATAAAATTAACAAAAGCAACTGAGCATATGACATTGTCCTGCAGACTGTTCCACAAAGCAGTTGCAGCAGCAGCAGCACAAGAGACACTTGCAAATTAAGCGTCTGACAAACTGTCTCAAGAAAAAAAAACTTTGTAGAGACTGTTGTATCCAGCACTCTGTAATTCACAGACCTAGAGCATTCATGACACATGGCCAACACGGAAGACATCTCATGATCAATTATCAAACTGCAGTTCACAAATCTACATGAACAACTGCCAGCAAAAAATAACAAAAAACAGCAACTCACGAGCAGATAAGTATAATTAATTGTCTGTCCAATGCTATGCATAGCATTGGACAGAGTATAAAATCACCTGACTGTCCGTGCATGCGTCCTACTTTTCTTAAGCTCTCTTCCTTCCACCTTCCCTTTCCCTTTCCCATCACCTTCTCCATCCCCTTCCCCTTTCCCTTCCTCTTCCTTTACCT
>Ga0209367_1014036_pt1 | contig 10219 bp, 9 predicted proteins | sample WorMetLIZISLAND2_FD_187412 | JGI IMG/M metagenome (GOLD analysis project Ga0209367, IMG submission 187412) | Marine gutless worms symbiont microbial communities from Max Planck institute for Marine Microbiology, Germany - Olavius geniculatus... ...
AGGGTTACGGAAGGTGGGGACCTTGGTACAGCTGACTGGGGTTGCCTAGCCGGCCGCTGCACCAGCCTGTGTCTACAGGCTGCACACGGTGGCCGTGCGGCAGGCGGCTCTGGTTAGTGACGAAAGCGCATTAGAGGTGTGCGCATGCTCGCGACTATGCGCTATACAAATTGACGACCTTTACCTTTACCTTTTGCAGCCTAACAAATGCAGGCTAGGCCTACATGTCAGGATAGCGGTTACATGCTTGCATTAATTAGGCCTACGGCCCATAGGCCTACTTTTAGGTCCACACAATCATCGCAATTCATGCGTTACAAACTTGAAACTTTACGACTTCAACGTATAGGCACATACAGGGTACATACAATCGACTGTTGAATGTCTGGGGATGGGTTTCAACATATAAGCCTAGGCTTACATACAGGGTGCGGCAAAAAAGTGGACCCATAAAGTTTTTCGCCGTTTTCTCAGCAACCGTTTGGGATTTTAATAGGAAATTGTACAGCATTATTAATTGAAACCTTCTACATCTAACTGCTAAGTAAAGTGTGATTCTGTTTTTAAAAAAACGAAGTTATAGACTTTTTAACATGACCGCCTACCAATTTTTCAGCATTAAAAATGGTCAAGCTAAAAATGCTGTTTAATTTTCAAAAACTGGTTACATGTTACTGGCGATGACGTCACAGTGACGTTATGATAAACAGTAAAGTACATTCTTTAAAAATTATCACTAAATTATCGCTCTTTGAAAGCTATTGCCGGCTGCCCACCGGGTTCATCTTCCAGCAGAACGGCGCGCCAGCATATACAGCGCGCAGCGCACAGAATGGACTGCGGACCAACTGTCCAGATTTTACCACAAAGGACCAGTGGCTTCCAAATTTGCCGAATATAAACCAATGGACTATCGCGTGTGGGGTGCAATGTTGAAAGCTTACTGCAAGCTTAAAACAAAGCCGAAAACAATCGCCAAAGTCATGGAAGCGCTTCAGGTTATCTGGGGCAACCTGCCATAAGGACCGATTGACATGGCTGTGAAAGACTTAGCCTATCAAATTAAACGACTAAAGGCTGTGTTGGAGCTTGGAGCTGGCGTTGGACACTTCGAACATTCACAGTGACAATGAAATTCTGGCATCTGATCATTAGTTAACCGTGTTGTTTCAACGATGTTATTGATTGGTGTTGTAGCTTAACATTTTTAATGCTGAAAAATCGGTAGGCGGTCATGTTAAAAAGTCTATAAATTAATCGTTTTTTAACAGAATCACATTTTACTTGGCTATTAGATGGAGAAGGTTTTAGGTAATAAAGTTGTAAAATTTCGAATTTAAATTCCAAACGGTTGCTGAGAAAACAGCGAAAAACTTTAGGGGTCCACTTTTTTGCCGCACCCTGTATGTAGGCCTAGGCATATGTTGGAACCGATCCCCGCAGACAGTCAACAGTCGATTGTAGGCTCTGCGTGAGCCTATAAAAATTCTAACACGATCTCCAGTGTTTGGTTGGACTTAATACAGGTAATATATAATTACATAAAATAATGTATAACTGTCCAATTAGGTGTGTTTAGGCCTAAATATAATAATAATTGTAGACCTAATAATAAAAAAAAAATCACGAATCTACTGCGGCTATACCTAATTGCTTCTGTTATTCGTGTGTTTTACTTTTGGCGTACATACGAACGAATCGGTGCTGTTTGTGTTCTGAGCGCATATTTAATAATTAGGCATAGGCATAGGCCATAGACCTATTATAATAGTTATTAACAACGTAGGCCTATGACTTCTTTAGGCCTATATCTCAAATGGTAGTACGAGTAGGACCTGCGACATGGCCGGTCGACGACTGATGATGGACCGGGACCCGTCGAGGGCGTCGCGCCTCGGGATGAAGCGCAAGAAGGAGACGGTTGTTTTCTAACGAAACGTTTTCTTGTCTTACCTCCAATAACTCAAAAGACGTAGATGACGACGACGATTTCTAATCGTAGCAATTACGTAGCGAACGCCAGTAACCTTAAAAACACGTGTCAGTTCGCCACAGCGTTGTTGACAGAAGACCAACGTGTGTAGAACCCTGTACAATGGCTGTGCCAGTATATATACATCCCGTGGCACAAAGAGAATGACTGTACACAGCTGGAGAGGCTGGGAAATTTTGATGACAAAGACCTGGACTAGAAACTGAACATGAGTGCGTTGTTGACAACTCTAAGAACCTCTAGATATTCAGGGAGATGACACACGCAGCGCATGGCCTGCTATTGCTATTCTAATATTAAAATGACTTTGCCCGAAACTTAGTTGGGAAGTTTTAAGACCCGCCTTCTTAGCTGTTGTTGACGCTATCTACTTACATATTAAATGCGCTAGGCTAGAAACGTACTAAGTCACCCAGAGGCGTAACTATGACAACGAGGCCAAGCTCCACCTGAGCGGGTGCAAGGCGGAACGTTCGTGGAAAGCACTGTGACTGAGTCGAGCTTTCCGCGAAGCCCGCCACATCTGTAAACAGCTAGTCACAGGCTTTATGGACTAGAATTTGCACGACGCAGTGACTGCGGCGATTTATGCACTCTTTGACTGACCTAAGCTAAAACGATCATAATTTTGTGCTTAAATTTAAAGGCAGTTAACTAGCTCTGTGCCATGCCTCCGGGGTATCTAAACGCAGACTCCGGCTGCGCCAAGAACGGCGTTCACGACGTAAAGTAGACGAGTGACTACGATTGTACGATTGTTCCCGAATGTCGGTATCGAATGATAACGTAAGCGTAATATGTAATGGTACACGGCGAATGAATACTTGTTTTTTTTGTGAAAGTTTGTGGAATACTCCACGAAGACTATACATATGTTACGAGCGTCAGAGCGCTAGTGATAAGTCAAGGAGACAATAACGATACGAGGCGGCGTGCTGAGGTGAAGACAACTCCGTCGAAATCAGAGAAAGAATGTTCATGTGGCATGAATGTCGGCTCTGCACGGCTGCGCGAACCCCGAGTCGTAGCAGCGTGACGGGTGCAGAGGGCCACCAGACGGAGAATGTCTTCATCAGCACACGGTCGACGACACTATACACACATATCAGCCACGAACGGCAGTACACCCGAAAACACTTAACTCGGCGACACGAAAACATGTCACCTAAAACATCCGTAAACTACTAGTGTCTTACGAGTACATGACTGAGACAGGAAGGACAGACAGAAGATGATGGTGATGGTGACGATGACAAGAAACTGTGTACACGGTTTAGACACATAGTAGACGGCAAGTACAAGACAATTATGCATACTACAGTGTACATCTATTAACTGGCGTATGCCTAAATTCATGATGTACACACATTTCACACAATTATGCCAACAAGGTGTGTGTAACATCTATAGAGATTATAATGATTAAAACATCAATGACACTCATACTTGTATGTACATTTAGATACTGCATCATCTTAATTACGGATCATGACACGAAAACGAACAAAACGGCATGCCATAAACAAAACCGAACATCGCACATCATGCGTGACAACATTGACTGTATAATTGTCAAGGAATCGAACGAGTAAGTTGTACGCTCGCTTAAACGAGTGCCGGTGGTACATCCGAAACAGCTTCGCAAACGACGCGAACCATGGAGCGTGACAGGGGAGGAGGATCAGTGGACAAGGGATCCTCTTCGATCCCCTCATCGTTAGTCTTTAGTAGATCTATACGATGGGCAAAGTACCCATAACGTGCGGTGAGCATGCACCAAAACGGACCCCTAGTAATTTTTCGAAGGCGGTACGCCTGTATGGGACTAAGGGGAATTGACTTTGTCAGGTCAAAAACTGAGTGAAGGTGAGTATTAAAAATATGCAGTGAGGGCCAAGGGACCTTGAGTGAGGGCGAATATTTCCTTCGATAGCAATCCGTTCTATAAATTTAGGAGCCGAAAAACGGTACTGGCTAGGGCAACCGGGCAAGGACTGCGCCACAACAGGGATAACGGTTGACTGTTGGCCGATTCAATAACCAAGGTAAAGGAATTGGGACTAAGTGTACCGCAACGGAATTTTGTTATAACGATGAATATGCCAAGCAGGCCGAAAAGCAGGAAGGTGATGTACATAAAAGTCGGAAATTCGCAAGTTCCCCTAAGAACAACTGGTGTGACCGAGACCGAGACATTTTGAAGGGCTGGAGTAATAAAATATGAAAGAAAAAAAAGTAAGGTAGGTTCGAGCGCGGCGACTTTGTGAACAGTAAAATTTGCTGCGGTGACAGTTGCGGTTAGAACACGAACGCGATAGAAAAGGTACAAGACTCCGAGCATTGATCAAGGGCACACTAAGAATGGTCCAAGAAAGGTACCAGGTGGAAAAGGACCCTAGACTAGATACAAAGCCGTCGGATTGGAGAGACAAGCTGTCGTGCCAAAGAGTTTCTGCAAGAGAATGGAAAACAGTGCCTTCGTGCATGGTAATATTGGCGGCACGGTGAAGGTCGTAGCTGAGGTCACGATCGGTAGCTAAACGAGAAGAGATCTTGAAGCGGAAGATGTCAAAACGAGGCAGTTCGACAGGTAATGGTTCGTGTAATAGCGTGTCTCCAAGAAGTGTCCAAGATCGAGATCATCCAAGAAGGTTTGCAGGACTGCGAGATTTACTGTGTGGAGTTGAGTGACGTTATCGGGATGCGGAGCACAGGTTGTTAAACGTTGAGGCAATATGAATGGACGTTGCAAGTGGCAACGGCAAGGTATGGTGACTTGACATTGAGTACACCCTTTGGTGGTAACATGTCGGCGGTCACAGATGTACTCCAGAGAAGAAACGTTAGTAACTAGTATTTCGGAACGTGACAAGGGAATGATACTGGGAACAACAGATTCTGGCCGTAACTGAAACTTGCACAACTGAAGTATAGACTGTCTATCATTCATCAACAATGCACTAGCGCAGGTATTCTGATGGGAAAAGGAACGTACAGGTTCGGAAGGTTGGAGAGCCTAAAAGAAGTCAGAGTCGACAAAGTCTGGTTTAGAAGGAAATAAGAGGTAGTACTCTTCTCGAGTTTTAGTGTCAAAAGCTATATCGTAAGGTAGGTCTTGTATCATGGTGACGTGATTATCGTGACCTGATCCAGGAACTGGTATGGGGAAAGTCTGAAATTCATACAATGTGTATGCCATCGGTATACTGGAAAGTTGAAATCGTAGAGCTAAGAGTAAATTGTTGCCCTATCGTGTTGCAACAAAGTTGTGCATCCGGTAATACTCTGCTGGTATCTGTTCCAGATAGAGACCTGTAAGTGAATAGGGTAGCGACGAGTGTATTTGGGTCAAAGTCTGTTCTATCGCGTCTGGAGGGAGGATAATAGGTGATAATTGTCCATGGATTAGACCCTCGATTGCCAGACGAATATCGTCAGCTTCGTTGAGGGCTGATATAAAATTAGTGATATTAAGGATAGCGCATGCCATGAGTGTCTGGAGAGTGGTCAGGTCTGTGGTAGCTCTCACAACTTCTTCATGCAACTGTGTGACCATTGACTGCTGACTGCTGATAACCTGGGCCAAGTTATCGAAACGCTTATTGGAAATAGCTATAAAGCTGCTTAATTTTTCCGCATGTTTTTGCCATGCCTCAAATGCTTTCGCGTTATTGTCGGCGGAATGAATGGCTGTTGATCGTAAGGCTTCTATTTGTTGGTCTGTGGCTACCCCAAAAACTGAGTAGAGGAGTTGACCGCCAAGGTCGAAGAGACCCCGTGGTTGTCGATTAACGTAGCTGTCCGGCAGTAGTTCGTACATGTGGCCGATTGTCGAGCGTATACGATTCCTGGCCGTGGCATGAAGTACCCTGAAAGATTTCAAGAGCGGTTGAATGCTCTCACAAGATGCCACGCGTGAGGCCTCATTATACTCTGAGCAGTTTATCGCTTGCACTTTTAGTTCTGTAAAATCATCTCGGTTCGGCAGTGGTACCACAAAAACATGGGTCCACTCATCTGTTAACAGGCGGATCTGTTGCAACGGACGAGCAATGACTCCGTAGTTAAGATGCAAAATACTTGCTTGCCTCGAGTATTTGTGACCATGAGTCACCAGCAAGGTTGTCAAGACAACGAACATGATTCCAGTGAACTTGCCCATCGCCACGTTGATGCACCCCTACAACGCCACAAACAGATTTTGATATGATAATTTGTTCCATGGTGATCGAATAGTAAAAGTGTAATTTGGATTCAAGGTGCACAGCGGGCGCTGGGACTTACTGACGATCACGTGGTTTTCGTTTAGTCCGACAACTGGCATAATAGGCTGCTTTAGCGGCGTCTGTAATATTGTCTTCAGGTTCGTACGATTTGCTTCCATCCGACCAATGGACTAGAAAATGTATTTTGCCATTGATAGTTTTGTGGTTGTTGATCTTTGTGACTTCAAACCAACCATCTGGCAGTGTCGCATTGGTAGCATTTCGATCTTGACTGTTATCGTCAAGTCGCTGATTATTAGTCGTGCGAGATGAACTGCGCATCTTAGCTGTCTCCCGTGGCTCGTAAAACGGCCGTAGCCGATTTGAGTGAACAAAGGCTGGCAACATTTGTCCACTTTCACAGTGACAGAGTTTATAGACGTGTCCGTCGCCGACCTCAGTAACGAGATAGGGTCTGATCCAGCGTTTTTTCAACTTTTTGGATACCCCTTTTTTCGTCACCGGGTCGTGCATCAGTACTTTTTGACCCACGGCGTACGTCGGGTACGCTGAATCTCTGTTGTAGTAAAATCGTGTACGATTCTTGCATGTGTCAGTGTTCTCACGAGCTATCTGTTTGTGAGCTCGATCTTAGGCAACATCTGCTGCACGTAAGCATCTATGTTCGGTGCTGTGCGCAAGTCGTTGATGAGGGAGGTGTCGATCGGTGTGCGCATCTTCCTACCAAAAAGTACCTCGAAAGGGCTAAACCCGAGGGAGGTTGTTGTGCTGGCACGATAGAACATAAGGATGGCTGGTAAAATTTCGCTCCAGTCAGATTGGTTCTTGCAGTAAATACGTAAAGATTTAAGTATGATGGAGTTCATGTTTTCGGCACGAGAATTTGTTTGTGGGTGATAGGTGCTGGTGAAAATTTGCTTGACTTTAAAGAGTTTGCAGAGAGCGGAGATGAGGGAAGAACGGAATGACGTGCCTCAATCTGTCAGGATCGACAATGGACAACCATATCGGCAGAAGACTTGTTCGTATAAAACTTTCGCTGTTTCGTCTGCATCACAAGTTTTGGTGGGAAAGATTTCTAGGAACAATGACGTGCTGTCAATGACAACAAGGAGATAGCGAAAACCATTGTATAATGGCAAAGGTCCAAGGTAATCGAGGCGAAACCGAGAGAAGACGTCTTCAACGGGTAACGATTTGAGGGGTGCTTTCTTGGCATGCACGGGACGTTTGGTTTGTTGACACTCTGTACAGCGCTTGACGTAGTCAGATAACTCGGCGTACATGCGTGGCCAAAAGTATTTACAGCGAACCGTTTCATACAGCTTATCAAAACCTAAGTGACCGTTGTTGTTGTGGTAGGCCTTAATGACGTCATCTCGCAAGGTGCGAGGGAGACACAATTGCGTGGACGGTGTAGGTGAAAAAGTACATCGTCAAGTACAGTGTAATGTTCGCTTTCCGCGACAATGCGCCGAGCATCGAAGTCATTGTCGGGGAGAGCACCTGATGTAAGGTACTCGATTATGTGCGTGAAGTCTGGGCACTCCCGTTGTATACGGGGTATGTCAAGACTTTCCGACAATGACACTATTGCAGCAGATGTATTAGGCGTCGAAGTGTCGTCGTTGAGACCGACTGCATTGGCAGTGTCGTACACGAAATTAATAGCATGGCGTTCCCTAGTCTTTGGTAAGCGGTGCTTACGGGAACTATGATCGACATCGAAGATTGTTGTGTCGATCGCAGCGAGGAAATCCTCGTCATCAAGAACATCGGTTTTACCGACTTGGTCTGACGGTGATGTCGAGTAATCCCGGCGGCTGAGTCCGTCGGCGCTTGTCAGTGATTTGCCCGCTTTGTAGCGGACTGTGTACGTGTAACCTTGTAAATGAAGAGCCCATCGCTGCAGACGACCACGTCCAGCTTTAAGTGAGTTTAGAAAAGTGAGAGAAACGTGATCGGTAACGATAGTAAAGGGTCGGCTAGCGAGGTATGTGTGATAGTTTCGCGTGCCTTCGATAATAGTGAGGCATTCGAGTTCGGAGATAGTCCAGTTAATCTCGCTCTTGCGCAAACCGTGACCACCAAAAGAGATCACGTGTTCTCGACCCTGTTCGTCGAGCTGAGACAAGATGTAGGCTATTCCAGAGGTGCACGCGTCAGTGGTTAAAATGAAGTCTCTTTGCATATTAGGGAAAGCAAGAATGGGTGCTGATCTCAGTGCGTCCTTGAGAAAATCGAACTCTGCTTGGTGGACTGCGTTCCAAACAAATTTGGCGTCTCGTTTTTAAAGACTACGTAAATTTGCTGTTTTGATGGAAAAGTTTTTGATGAAGCGTCGATAGTAATTAGCGATGCCGAGAAAGCTACGAAGTTGGCTAACGTTTTGCGGAACGGGGTGAGTTCGAATAACAGAGACTTGAGTCGTCAACAGATATCCCGTCTTTACTTAAAACGTGGCCTAGGTAGACCACTTTAGGTAACGCAAATTTGCATTTGCTGGGATTTAGGCGAAGTTTGGCCTGCCAAAATCTGTCGAAAATTTCTGCCAAGTGTTCACAATGTCGTTCTGGCGAATCGCTCATTACTAGGACATCGTCGACGTAGCAGGGAACGTAAGAAAACAAGATGTTTCGAAGAACTTTAGCCATCAGTGCCTGATAGCTAGCTGGCGCTCCAGAGATGCCAAACGGCATTCTTTTGAATTGATAGTTTCCACGGTGGGTCACGAAAGCTGTCTTTGGTTTTGACTCTTCATCCAGATGGATTTGGTAAAATCCAGAGGACATGTCCAGGGTAGAAAAGATGCTGGGATTGTTTTCCGCGACGGTCTGGAAAACGTCTTCCAAGAGAGGTAAGGGAAAGAAGACTGGCTTTGTGACTAGGTTCAATTTGCGCATGTCAATGCACAGACGGTGCGTGTTGTTTTCTTGCGGACCAATACGACCGGAGAGCACCAGGAACTATCACTTTCTTCAATAATATCAGCGTCAAGTAACTTAGTAATCTGACGATCAATCTCTTTACGTGCGTTGGGCGAGTGTCTGAAGGGACGCTGCCTAATTGGAGTCGCGTCACCTGTATCAATTTTGTGAGTGACTAAATCAGTGCCAGGTAGCTGATGTAAATCTGAGGTGAAAAGGTCTTTATTGGAGTGTAAGAGTGCGATTAATCTGTTGCGTTGATTCTCGTTGAAGCCCGTGGCATCAACTTCAAGTCCTTGAGCACGAAGCTCTTGCGCCTGCAGTGTCAGGTCAAGTGTGATGTTAGATTGAGGTGAGGTGTGTTTTTTGTACGTGATAACTGCATCGCTAGAAAGTGGAGAAATAGTAGCTAACGGTGTGTGGGGTTTAAGTGTGACAGCAGCGTTGGTTGGGTTAAGGAATCGACAAAAAGTTGATTTATGTGTGACAGGCACCACTGTACGAGCTAGACTCATGTGTAGGTCAGGTAGGGACGTTAGTGGTTCGAGTAACCAAGGACCTTTACGGCGCTGAGGTAGTTTGCTAACACGGACAGGTAAGATTGCTTCTGACTGTGGTGGAATTTGGACTGCGCGAGTCGAGCGTGCAACATTTTCTGGTAGTTTACTGTAAACTAAAGGCTGAACAACAAGGTCGTCGCAGATAGATACTGAACGGCTTTTGAAATCAATTGTGGCTTGTGTATTGTTCATAAAATCGACGCCAAGGATCATGTTATAATTTAGGTGTTTTAGCAATGCAAAAGAATGAGGTATGCGAAGACCCTGAATGTTCAACGTAAGAGATACACGCCCGACAACAAACAACGGCTTGCCGTCGGCAGCCGCGAAACACTGCGAGTGACCAGTAGGCAAGTTTTGAATTTTTAATTTTAAGCGTTTAACAAAACGTTGTGCGACACAACTTCTGGCAACTCCGCTGTCGAAAAGAGCTAATGTTTTGATGTTATTGCACTTTAGACAAATAAAATTATCATTTTCAAGCGGCTGCGTTACGCGAACACTGTTTTGGCT
>Ga0209367_1014037_pt1 | contig 10219 bp, 5 predicted proteins | sample WorMetLIZISLAND2_FD_187412 | JGI IMG/M metagenome (GOLD analysis project Ga0209367, IMG submission 187412) | Marine gutless worms symbiont microbial communities from Max Planck institute for Marine Microbiology, Germany - Olavius geniculatus... ...
AGGCAACCCCAGTCAGCTGTACCAAGGTCCCCACCTTCCGTAACCCATGTAAATGAGTTACTACTCATTTTACCGTCCCACGGAGGGTAGAAGGCTGAGTCGACCTAGCTGGCAGGCTTCGCACCGAGATGGTTTACCTGCCCGCAGGCAGTCACCCATCGCAGTACTAACCGGGCCCGGCGTAGAGTAACTTCGTTTCAGCCGAAACGCGCTACCAACTACACCACGCCATTAACAGAAATCAATCACAGCCAAGGTTAACAGAACTGAATTTGTCTTATGTTGTTTTGTACTAAAAGCATTTCATATAATATGCCATAGAGTGTTTCAATATAAAATTAAAACACTCTCCTTCCAGTTCCATTTGACAGTCCTTGACAGCTGCAGTTAAGCCTAAAGTCCTACACTAGTTCATGCAGCATGAAGGCGATCTTTAGTTCAAAGTTCAGACTTTAAAGGTAGCAGACATTGACTACCACGGTATTACCGCAAACAAATGTTCCATTACCGCGGTAACCCTTCTACAGATGACTCCATCCCCGCGGTATTACAGCAAGGTTCACGGGGAAAATCCGCGGTACTACCGCGGTTACCGCGGTATTACCGCGGTTACCGCGGTATTACCGCCGTTCCCATTACCGTGCAGCTCTCTAGTCTCGGTGCATCTCAGAGAGTTTGTAACTCAATAACTAAAAAATTCGTTAAAATGCATTTCCTTTTATTTGGCAATAACGACTGTTAGGGATTCATTAATCGTTGATTTTTCCACATTTAACTATTAAAGTTTTTTAATCATTACCAGCTCTGCTTATGTCGCTGGTAGACTTCACGGGCGCACTTCCTCGCTTTCCGTTACCTGTGTACATACATTATAATTAGCATCATATTCGCAGTATTTTCCAAAAATAAAAACTGCAATATTCAGTCACATATTTATGCGTTTCAATCACGTTCTTGATTGTGTTAGGCCTACGCGAGTGTAACGAAACATGATACTGTAGACTGTGTTGAAGCGTACAGCTATTTCATGACCGAGATTGATGGTGTGTTCTGGGTATGTTCTGCGTAAGACCTAGGGGCCTACGTGTGATATCCAGACACAAAATGCGTTTCAGTCGTCACGCTTGACTGTTGTGAAAGGTTGTGGGCGGTTATAACACTGTAGGCAATGCGGTGAGAGATAAAAGGACGAAGTAAATGTAGTTCACAAAATAAAAACAATTCAATTGGAAGACGGCAAGTGAAGCGTATTAAATTCACTGCCTGCCTGTGTGAATAAACTTAAACAATACAAGGGAGAACAGTTATAGTAGCAATCAACCGCAAAACGCGCGTGTTTAACTGCAACAATAAAACACCGCGAGCAAATTTATACTACAGGGTGCGGCAAAATAAAGTAGCCTCCTAAACTTTTTTGCTGTTTTATTCAGCAACCGTATGGAATTTTAAAGTGAAGTTTTACAGATTTATTTTCAGAAATGCTCTACATCCAACTGTCAAGCGAAATATGATTCCGTTGAAAAACAATGAACTTATGGACTTTTTAACATGACCGCTTACCGATTTTTTAACATTAAAAATGTTAAGCTACAACACCACACACCAATTCAATAACATCGCTTGAACAACGAACGCACTTTGGCCTAACTAATGATCAGATGCCAGAATTCCATTGTCACTGTGAACGTTTGTAGTGTCCACCGCTAGCTCCAACACAAGCCTTTAGTTGCTTTAAGAAGTCTTTCACAGCCTTGTCGATCGGTCCCTAAGGCAGGTTGCCCCAGATAACCTGAAGCGCTTTTTGAGTTCGGCGATTGTTTTCGGTTTTGTTTTAAGCTTGCCGTAAAAGAACGATAATTTATTAATAATTTATAAACAAAATAAATAGCTGTTTAGCAAAACGTCACTGTGACGTCATCGGCAGTAATTTGGTAATCGGTTTTTGAAAATTAAATAGCATTTTGAGCTTGAACATTTTAATGCTAAAAAATCGGTAGGCGGTCATGTTGAAAAGTCTATAACTTTTTTCACTTTTAAACAGAATCACATTTCTCTTGGCGGTTAGATGTAAAAGGTTTTAGTAAAAAAGGTGTTAAATTTCAAACTCAAATTCCCAACGGTTGCTGAAAAAACACTTTTAATTTTTTTTAAACTTTAAACATTATTAACAAAAAAAACAAAAAAAACTTTAGGGGCTACTTTATTTTTGCCGCACCCTGTAAAATGCGCCACGGAATGGAACTGCAGACAGTAGTACAAATTGCAGGAAGACACAACTAGTCATTAAGCAATCAAATAATTTTTGCCAGTTTGCAATGGTCACAAATCAGAAAATCCTTAGTAATGTTTATACGCATTGGTCATGTGGCAATGTTTGATTTTGTACGTTAACTACATCCAATGTTTAAACGCACGAACCAAGATAACCTAAGTTACAAAAATGCGACGAGGTTATTATTCCAAACCTCACCCTTGCTCTGAGTAACTTCAGAGTTTTTGCGCTTTTTAATCAAGTGCATGTATGTCATGTATCCTCCTCGTCGTTAGGCCGTTTTTCTTGCATCTCACATGCTACGTCGCTTACTCGTAGTTTCTACGTGTATCTTCTACATGACATCAGTGTAGGCCTTGACGTATGACTACCGACAAATGACCGACCTCGCGTCTTAAACAATTTCAAAATTTCCGCAATAGATGATTTTACGGTATAGGATTTTCGAGATTGGCGGAGCGAATGGCACTATTTACGTACACTTTATTATTACACAAAACTGGTTTGGTCAGTAGCATTTTTTTCTGAATAATAGCCGAAAACTTCGTACAAAACTATTGCGCCGTTTTGAAGCTATTTAAGCTTTTGTAGAGAAATTTTTTGTTACTGCAAACTGTAGTTGTACGTAGTTAATCATCAAGCAGTGTAGTTACCTCCTCTACATGCGTGTATAGACCATCTACCGTGACATTTGCGACGGCCTGCAAAAATACAAAGCACATACATAAGCTATGTCACGTACACACTCTGCAAACATTCTAAAACGCTAATTCAAAGTTTTTTTTGTAAAAAGAACAAACTAAGAAAGAGACAGATTTTTTTTCCACCGAGTACGTAAATTTTTGTTCCACATTTTTTGGTCATTTCTGTAAGCATCAGTGGGACAATTTTCCATATTTCGAGCAAGTAGCGGCACTGCGATTTTTATGTTAAACAACACTGCTTAAAGTGAGATAAATGAGTGTTAAACGAATATATACACTTTCACATTTATTTCACGCTGGTCGACAGTCAATCACCTATCATTCGTTTGGTCACGCACGACTGCACCTATCGGTTATTGACACGTTGTCCAACTGCAGACAGTATGGTAGACACAAGCAGTTCGAGTGACAGCGTGGAATAAAGGATGGTGGCACTGCAACAAGTGAGACGAGTTAGACAACCGACGTCGTTGACATGTCGTGAAGAGCAATTTGCCGACATTCACAAAGGAGTGGAGCATTGCCAGACCCTTCTAATAAGATTTTACTGCAGGCCGTGATTGGGTCTAAAAATTCCCTCGTTTCTAGTTGCAGCCTGACAAAAAAGTACAAACGAGAAAAACATTAATTTTTTATTTTACGATTTTTCGTGTAATGTTATACAAAGTAACTGGCGTCATCGATCATTATTGAAAATTGTTTTCGCTTAGTTCGTAAAATATTGCCCTGAGTCTTCGAACTAAGCGAAAACAATTTTCAATAATGATCGATGACGCCAGTTGCTATTTGTTTTGTTATACCTCAACGCAAAATTTGTGTATTTTACGGTTTTCTCGAATAAAGTAAACAAACAACATGGTCGTCTGCTGATATCGTACGACGTGCGGTTCAGTTACAATATATGCACACACGACACTACGTCGTATAGTTTAGCCACAACACAGCCAGCCAGCCGTCTGTCGTTGGCGTAGTCATAAACGTCTTTAATATTAATGAGCCGTGACCAGTCAAAAAATTACTATAATATTGCCCTCGAGGGACCAATCGCGTGTAGGCCTAGGTATTTTGCGTTATGGTACAACAAAACACGATAGCTCATAACAGCAGTGACACATTGAATAGTGTCTTAAAATAAAGTAAAAATAACGTAGCAAAACTGCATAACAGACTAAATGCAAAAAGTTTTTGACAAAAACTTTTTGTTAGTAAAACTTCGAAAGCAAACAAAAAACAGCATGAATATTTTGTAGGGTTCAATAAAAAATTTAGAAACAAAGTTGTTACGGACGGGCAATAACCCGAAGCACAAAATTTGTACGCTTAGGGCTGAACAAAAATCCCGAATTCATAAAATTTTCAAAAGTGGTATGTTTAAATGTTAGCGTTTTTTGTGAATTCTAGCGTATGTCGAAATTTAACTACACCTGTTGCATTTTTGTGTAGCAAACTGTGTACATTTTGACAGTAGGTTAAACACTACAAATTGAAGCTAAAACGGTGCCTTTCGTTACTGAATAAAGCCCGCTCAGCGAGTGACTCACATTTTCCGTGGATACGGTTTATTGGAAGCTGAATAGGACATTGACATTCGTTGCTTAAGTGGCATAGTTATGTACGATGTACGTAGTTGGTTACACTGAAATCGTTAGTCTGCTACAAAGATTTGTCGTTTAGTGACAGGGTGCCCATTATTTGATCCGGCGGCCCTAATGCAAAAGAAGTCTCAACTACTGACACTTGCAAGGTCGTCACATATTTCAATACACTGGTCCCGTATAAATGCTAAAACAACACAAATACGGGTACTGTAAGCGACTTACTTCGTAGAAGTACGGAGGCGCATTACTGACGCATAATTTCGCTAAAATCGGGTGTTTTTGTTAAACTTACAAAATTGTATAGTAACAGCGGGGTTTACTCATGAAACGCCGTATTGGTAACGGAGATATTTTGTTATTGATATTCAACTATTAATAACTTCGTTCTAAAATAATATTTTTAAACAAAATTTGTTGATCTTTTCAGTAATTTATTGCGAATTAATCGTACAAAATTTTATTCAAATTCGTTTAGATTTGACATTTTTATTGTACGATGTCTAGGGGTTACTTTTTTCCGGACACAGTGTATAACAAGCAAAATTGTTCAGCAAGCACAACTTAACTAACACCTCTGCAAACACATATTAGCTTAACATAAAACTAACACAATCAAAATGTTTTTGTTCAAAATGTCACAACCAGAATATGAAAATGTGTGTTAGTGTGAACGTTTTTAGTAATAACAAGCACGTGTGCAAGCAAGCGCGCATACCTGCGCCGCTCACAAAAACGATCCCCTGTGTGCACCATTAATAGACTTATAATGCAAATACTTATAATGACTTACTGTTATGATTATTTAGAACTGTCGAAGCGTTAATCTTTTTAATGCATTAACGCACTGCGTTATTTTTTAACGCATTAATTAACGCGTTATTAACGCACCCAGTCCATTTGAGAGGGAGAGTAAAGAGGTAAGTTACCCCGGGCCCCGCGACGTTTAGGGGCCCTGCTTGTAGAATATAAAAAATTAGAAACACATTTTAAACGTATAACCAAAAATAGCTGCCGTCATAGCTAGCATAGCAATCTATTAGCCTGACGTCGAAATAATTATTTTTACAGTAGTGATGAAACGGCAACTAAAGTTTAGTTACTTGAATTCATTCGATTGTCAAATAACCGCAGTTTAACGGAATATTAAAACTTTTGCTTCACGAAATTAAGTAAATTAACATAAATTTATGTATGCGCGCATTAATTTTTTTAATGCACGTTAATTTATTAACGCATTAATGGGTTAATTAATGCGTTAATATACAGCTCTAAATTTAAAAAAAAGTTTTAACGGCAAACAGTCTATTATTGATCAAGATCTTAAAATGTTAATTATTTGACTTTAGTTTTAACTCATTCCTTGAACGACGCCGTTGGTTTAAACTTTGGCGTTGCACACAATAAAATCTTAACGCTACGAAACACTGACTTTTATTTGAAATATGCGCTTTCGTTAGGAAATAGGCTATAAAAGCGAACATTAAACAGTAATGTAATTAATCGTTAATTTATACAGAGTTAACTAATATTTTTTAATCGTTGCCATGAGTTTGGCGTGCATAATAAGTTAATAATTAATATCACAGACGATGAACAGTGAACACTACACCTGCTTCAATGACGTCACTTAAAAGCAGCAGACAAAGAATCGAGACGACAGTGATCAAGCTCGACGACGACGTCACTGATGACGTCACATCAGTCGACTGCCGCCGCATCTCAGCCAAACAGCTCAAACTCAACGTCTAAATGCCACTCTGGTGATTATTCAGTCTATAAAAAACCACTATAATAATACTTTAACTTGTAACGTGTGTGCCGTGTCCACACATCTTGCGCGCTGTTGCTGCAGCTGCTGCCGATAGGACTACTGCAGCACGTATTGGCGGCGACAGTGCACGCATGCACGCTGCCACAGCCGGTGCCCCGTCTTTGTAGCCGTCCAGCTGATGAATTTTGATTTAAGAAATGTAACAGGTATCAACACACGATAACCGGCAGCACGATCGAATATAAGTGCGTACAGAGCGCCAGAAATAAAATGAAATGAACTTAGCTGAAATAAAATAAAAGCCAGAGTGTGCGGCTTTTATTTTATTCTATTTCATTTCAGTTTATTTCTGTCGCTTTGTACGCACTTTAAAAACGATACAATGAGGTTGCTGAAAGTAGTCAAAGCGTACGGTAGAATATTTGCGAGGATTTTTTTTAAAGGAGGCGCTCGCTAGGACAAGTTGTCCCAGATTGACCTCTACTGCGTAAACTGCACGAAATGTGGTCAGTTGATTCTCAAAAAAAATCATAAATATTGTTGCCACCAGGTGTCATATATTTTGATTTAAATGCACCAAATTTAATTTCGGCTAAAGCTTTGCCCAAAACCTCGCTGATGGGACATACAGCGCTACCCCAAACCTTTTAGCTAATGCTAAGGGGCTTTGCTTTTAAGGAGTAGGGAAGGGAAAAAAGGAAAAAAGGGGGAAAGGGAAAGAAAATGAGTAGAGATTAACACCCTGCAATGATTAACTGCAATGACACCACTGCTGTTTAGTTCAGATAAAATAAACATTTTGCAGAGTACGACAAGGGGGCCCATGTGCCATCTGGTGTCTACACGATAATGGCACGTATTAAATAAACATCACACTGTTATGTTCATTATATCGTCGTAAACAATAAATACGTAATCAATATACTATTCTGCGTAATCGTATATTAAGTTACAGTATACGGGATTATTAGTTTGCATATTAGTATGCCATACGCAGGGTCGTCGATCGATCTTCGAGCGCCAATACAATATCTGATAACATCATCATGCAACTAGTTCCCGAAACCGCCGCCCTTCGCCGCTGCCACTGTTCTCAACCAGCCGCTAAGGTTCTACGCCGCCGCCACCGATATGCTAGCGGTTTTAAGCCCAAATTCCATTACGCCGACTTTGCGACAAAGTCCGGGACAAGTTCTCGACAAATTCGCGGACGTGTCGCGGACACAAATCATAAAGGACCGCGACACAAATCACGTCGCGGACTTTCGTGATTTGTGTCCGTGACAAAGTCCGCGGACTTTGTCGCCGACTTTGTCGCCAATTTTCCCCGTGCATTGTAACGGGCTAAATTCCATTAGAGCGACACAAACGGGTTTGTCGCGAACTTGTCACGGACTTTGTCGCAAACATCTTGACATGTCGAGATGGTTTGTGTCCGCGACTTTCGTGATTTGTGTCGGCGACTTTCACCGAAACTTCACGGTTTCATGATTTGTCACCGTTTGTGTCCGCGACTTTCATAATTTGTGTCCACGACTTTCCCCGGGGGGAAGTTTCGGTGAAAGTCGGCGTAATGGAATTTGAGCTTTAGCGGTTTAACACAAAAATTAAATCCGTTTTTGTAGAAAATTTGTTTTTCAACCACGGGACTGATGCTTAATGGCAAGCGCTCGTCGTTGACCCCGCACAGAATCAACTGGCTTACGTTTATTGACGACAAATTACAACTATGAAATTTATTGCGACACTAATGTTTGACTATTGAACATAATATTTGCACTTTGTACAGTAATCTTTTATTGTTACAAATGTTTCTGGCCATTTAGGCGGCACTGCATTTTTTGCATTGCGTCAGTGCTGTGGTTTATTAAGAGCTACTAATAAAAAAGATAAAAATAAAGGTGATGAAAACCTGCCGTATGGGATTACACAGTGTTACCCCTTACCCGACATAGTCAAATACGCCGCGCCTTAACCCTAGTCACACAAACCGGTACTCGATTTAGGCCTACCTACCCTAAAGGAATGGAAAACTGAGTTGACCTTGGTGATTGGTTATATAAGCCTACCGAAATAGCTTATCTGTCCGAAGACAGTCACCCATCCGAGTAGTAACCACCGCCTGATTACTAGTGAATGAGGCAATAGTTTACAATACACAAATCTCACTGGACTGGATAGTAATTTCTCGTTTATCGTTACGTATCAAGTAAAGAGTGTTGCCGTTGGGTCTCAAAAATTACTACCAGTGACAAACGTCTTACCTGTTTAAACGGGCCTGCCAGCTGTTAAGACTTCAACAACTGGCTCCGCGGACTATCATTAACTATTTACTTCAATGGTCTTCTGCCAGTTTCGTTATTCACTATGTCAATCAGTATCAATACAGCGTCACATACGTATTAAGCCTATAATGCGAGGCTATAGTTTGGTGCGTAATGTAATTTCTGCACGTGGGCGAACGTTTGTCTGATGTTTCGCGACGTGTGACGTGTGATACTACCTATAGCATTCGTCATCGACAAACTGGATTACTGCCAGTCAATATTAGCAGCTGAGTGGATCGCCCAAGACGCTTCTAAGACATAATCATCAGAGGCATCAGCTTTTGCAGTTGACAATATTTCACTTGCTAGAAATGACTCTTGCGGCGTCGTGGCAAAATGACAATAATTGTTCTTTCTTCCCTCTCAATTTTAGCTTGTCGGAAAATTTTCTTCTTGTAGAAAAAGAAACAAAAAACGAAATTTGCTGCTAAAAATTTCTTATTTTGGTGAAATTTAATGACAGAACTAAACATATTAGTAAACCTATTTTTAGTGGTTTTACTAGTTGTTGATATGTTAATGTTGATAACTATATACAATAGTTATGTTCTTGCAGCTTACAATCGTCGCTCGACTCCACGTGTGATGTGTTTACCTGCAGCGAAGCCGCCGGTCAGCTGCTAGCGTCGATGGCTTTTCTGTTCTTTGAAACGCTTTGCTTATAGTACAATTAGTTTGTACACTGTTTTCACATTGTAACTGTCTGTATATTTCTACGAAATAGACGATGACGAACAACAATGATGCTATAATGACGTTAGTAAATAGAAAAAAATAGACGGGTTTGACGTCTAAAATTACATGCATCATAGCAAATAAATTTATTTTTAAAAAGTAAACATTCACAAAAATGCAAGCTAGAAAGAAGAGACATATGCTTTAAGAATGTTGGCAAAAAAATTTAAAAACCAATAACAGTTATCCGCGTAAACAATACTACACTGTGCCTCAAACATCTCCAACATTTTCGACAGCAACTTAAAAACCAATTATCAGATTTTGATAATTTTGGTCATTTTTTGTACGAATATTCCTGACAAAAGTTGTCATTAAATGACCGTTTAGTTTCCCACTTTACCCAACTTTTGCTTCTGCACTACCTGGAAAAACCACAACCAGCTAAATATTTTTGTCCAATGGGATATGATTGCTTCATTAACGTAACGCGTAAAACACATTTTGTTCACGTTTTTGACACTTTGGTTGAAATTTTATCCACTTGTCCATTTTTCAACTGTTTGTAATAAAATTGCTTGAAGTGTTGGCCCAAGTTCCAAGTTCCAAGTTCCAATGCGGGGCACGGCAGCTGTGCCGCCCCGTAGGCTTAGGCCGCCATGTGGGCCCATCAGCCATCCCCAGGAAGTTCCCAGCAATTATACTTGGTACTGAAAGTTATGGCGGGAACAGCAAAGAGCACAACTACCCCCGACCACAAGATTACTCTCTATACTATAGGGTTTACCAAAGGATTTCACAGCCCCCACAGGAAACCACCCGGCACGCGACCCAACCCAACAGCAGACCAGCCACATGAGCAGTGCAGCCAC
>Ga0209367_1014038_pt1 | contig 10218 bp, 13 predicted proteins | sample WorMetLIZISLAND2_FD_187412 | JGI IMG/M metagenome (GOLD analysis project Ga0209367, IMG submission 187412) | Marine gutless worms symbiont microbial communities from Max Planck institute for Marine Microbiology, Germany - Olavius geniculatus... ...
TTTGGTATTGTGGTACTACCAAGTATCGCGATATTTGAGTCATTATCATTAATTCATTTTGTCGCACCGCACAACACTACGCTGTATTATTTTTTATTCTATGTCCGTTGTCAAGATATGTGTTTACATGTCTACGGCGTAGCAACGGTCCATCGCCAATTAAAGTGCTGTTTATTTATACATTAATAATTTATCCAGCAAAAAGACCACGCAAAACAGATATAGTATAAATGTGACATTTCTAGATTACGAGTATAATTAAATTAAAGGTCTTATACAAAGAAGTTTTTTTGTCGGATGATGTTGGAATCATATAAATTAGATGTCATAAAACACCTAAAAAGTTATCGTAAGACTTTTGTCGTAAAATTGTCGTAAGATGTTTTGTGAATTAGCACATTGGCGTGTGTGTGCAAAATGTCATAAAATTGTCACAAAAATGTCCTAAGATGTTTTGTGAATTTAGCCCCTGTTCGCTATTTTAGGAACGTAGCGCGCGAGGAGTAAAAAAATGAAACAGTTGTTCTGCACCGTATTTAGTTTTTTTTGCCAGACTGCAATTGAGAGCACATATATAATTTTCTATGCCTCACCTGGCATTAAAAATATCTGACTTGTTTGGCGTTACGATCTGTACACCGTGTTCGAAAAACAACACTATTGTGCATCAATTGGTGCACTTATTCAAAAACAACACTTTACAAACTGGTGTAGCGACACCTTTTAGATGTGGTGGAAAATGCAGGAACGGTTTTGTGGTAAAATTTTTCTTGAGTCTAGCAGCAAATTCTAAAAATCGGTCACAGTTTGGCAAAGATATGATAAACAATGCTTAGTTTTTTTAAACACGGTGTAGTAGGCCTAATGTGGACAGTAGCTTCTATTTTCTTAAATCTGGAATCAAAATCTGGCGCAACTGGCCCCCCCAATTTTGGGCTCAAATTCCCTCACGTTTGGACATAAGTTTTTCCCTCTATTTTGTTTTTTTTCATCTACGGGGAAGGTTTTGTTAAGAATGTAGATTGAAAAGTAGGGGAAAATACAAATAGAAAAGAAACGTTTTGTTAAGGGTGATGATTGCCCAGTGAAAAATAAGGGAAAGGAAGTTTTGATCTACACCCTTAAAAGATTCTTTCCCCTTATTTTTTACTAGGCGCAAGCTGCGCCCACCAGGTATAGGAACAGAAGTCACTGTATAATGTGGACGGCAGATTCCGGTGTACCGCGGAGTGGACCAGTCGTTGGTCGGAGCGACGTCTGACAGCAGTTTGTACTACCACGGCAAGGACGGGCTCGGAGACGTGCCGGATCAGAACGCACCCGATCTGACCCGTATCCGCAGCGAGCACGCTGTTCTCGCGCTCATCCGACTTGCTAACCAGCACCCAGGTAACAGTGACGCAGGGTGGCGACAGGGGGCGCCAAAGTGCGGAGAGGGGCAACTGCTCTGAATTTTAGCCATTAAGAGAATTTTTTTTCATTTTGTCAGGATTTTTTTCTACAAAAGCAAAATTCGGAACTTTGTGTTTATTTTAAATGATTTTAAGGCACAATTAAAATTTGCAGCACCGGTACTATCCTATGTCGAAAATAGTTGCAGTTGTGCAACTTCCTGCTTTTTCCTGCCAAGCATGTCGTTACTTATTTTACTGCTTTAGCGTGTCTTAGCCATCGCAATTCTGTCTGTCCGTCCGTCTGTCCGTCTGTCTATCACGCGGGTGGATCAGTCAAAAACGGTGCAAGCTAGGATCATCAAATTTTCACCGTCGGCTGCTGGGAAGACTCTAGTTTTAGGAACCGTAAAACTTTTTCATAAATTCGAAGAAGGTCACCCCGAACGAGGGCGATAAATAACAAAGCGGTAAGAAAAATTTGCGATTTTCAGCCAATAAGTCGCACTATCTCAATAACGGTGAGAGATAGGGCCTAGGTTACTATTAATCACCAATAGAAAGTCGCATACTGGCTCTCGATTGCCACTGAATTCAATGACCTTGAATGACCTTGAAGGCCAAAATAGGGGGTTTTATGGATTTTTGGCGATTTTGGCCTGCGAGGCACACTTCAAGAGCGAATTGTGCCGAAATCAGAAGAAATAGACAAGGACAAGCTTCATATGAAATTTTTAGCATTAAACGTAGATTTCAACGGTCCAAGTCTCGACTTTCGAGGTTCAAGGAAACCTGCGCACGAGGGCATCAAAAAGCGGTAATTCTTAAAAGTCGTTATTTTACCGTTGTTGGCAAGTCTACCGTGAAAACGGTTACAGATAGGCATGGATATGCTGACTATCACAACAAGCCCTAATGACGGGCTTTTAGTCGTATCAGCATCGATGTCTTTGAAAGACCATGAACTCCAAAAATAAGCGGTTTCATTGTTTTTTTGCAATTTTTGGCTAAGCCGCGCACTTTAAGAGTGAATTGCAACGAAATGGTTGGGTATAAACAAAGGCAATTCGCGAACAAGAACTGCTATAGGCTTTCGCGCGTCTCGTGAGCATTAGCTCAAATTTCTTTCATTAACTAGTGGCGAAAGTAACGTGAAACAAACGCTTTCCTGGTGAACTTACTGGACTGCGCTACTTATTTACTTTTCTACGCACCTGGTTCTGGTGCAGATACGTGTTCTTACCAGAGCTGACTAATTACAAATTCGTTAACGAACACAAATCGAAAAAAGTAAAAAAAAATTAACGCCGTCAAAAATTTTAATGCGGCGAGAAGACATATTTTGCAGCAAAAATGTTTTGTTTTGCACGACTATTGCGCCGTGCTGAAACATTGCCAACAATGCCAACCGATGCTGGAAAATCGGTTTGAAATAACTGAGATTTTAAGACCTAAAAACCTTAAAAGTATAAAATTTAAGCTTTTAAGCTTTTATCTGTTGTGCAATGTACATTGCACATTATGTTTAATTTCAAATTTTGATCGAAACAGTCACCTTTGTCAAAACAATACTACCGAAACGGGAAAAGCACAAGTAAGCTACATGCATTGTTTCAGTCATGTTGAACCCAGATTGTCTAAGATGCACAGTAATACGCTTAAACGAGCGGCAGGCAGACGCACGCAAACAGCCACAGACACGCTACCTGAATTTAAGGCTTGCCATTTTGCACCTGACGAGCCAATAAACTTTCAACGTACAACGTTAATAATTCGGAATACAAGCAACTACTGTGTTTGCAGGACAGATCACGCTGGTGTGCATCGGACCCTTGACCAACGTGGCCATCGCACAGCGCTTGGACCCGGCTTTTGGCACCAAGCTTCGACACTGCATTATCATGGGCGGTAACACCACAGGTAAGCTATATAAGCCATGTCCAATTAACGGTCACCGTGTCGCATGATTCATATGCACAAAAGTTCTTCCTAATTAAGCTACAGTTGTCTTATTTAGCGAGGATTTTAATTTTTAAAAACTTGCGTTAAAAAATGTAGAAATTACATTATTAAGTTGTGGCTTTTCGTATCAGGCTCAGCATAAATCAATGGTGTCAACAATCAATAGTCGCCGACGTTCTCGGAAACCGAAATGTAGCCACTGTGCAGTTAATGGTCGACAAATAATATGTTAGTACGGACTTTTGGTAACTGAAACGTAACTTCTACACAGCTAATAAAGCAAATTGTGAATGTAATTGTGTCAGTGTATTGTGTAAAAAAAACTGCTGTAGCTTTTCTAGTATTTTAACTTTTAAGCCGTAAGCGTTTACTTCATCATCAGTTTGCCGTGCCCGTAGTCGGCTTCATGAGCTAAGCACCGGTAACCTTTTCTGTTCTCCGCCTGTCTTACCATTTCGACCAAGCTTCTGTCGCCCCATTGATAATCGACCCACTGTTTCTTCTGACCACCTTGCCGACGTTTTCCAGGCATTATGCCCCGCATGACGTCTTTCTCTGAACTCTCGTGTCTCGTTGTGTGACCGAAGTATTTCAGTTTGCGTGATTTCACTTGCCCCAACAGGCCCCTGTCCTGGACTACCCTTCGTAAAACCTCCTCGTTCGTCACATGTATGTTCAACGTAAGAAATGCGCATAGCACGTCTGTAGTAGAGATGACCATGGGAACGGGATTCCCAATGGGAATGGAAATCCCACGGGAATCCCATGGGAATGGGAACTGATGACAAAATTGGGAATGGGAATGGGAGGGAATGGGAAACAACCTGTATGGGAATGGGAATGGCCCTTATTCCCATGGGAATAAATTCTCATTGGCTGATGCAGTATTTGGTTTATGCAATAGTAACATGCAGTTTATTGTAGCCTATAATACTGGTAGCGTGTGAATGGGGTGATTGCCTACGGTAGTAGAGATGACGATTATGCTTTTGATGACATATCTGCATTTGATGACAATTCTTTTTTACTCGGGAACTTTGATATTTAATGACAAGCACAGTATGATATTGTATGTTAGGCTTGTGTCTTTTCGTCAGCCAAAAATGTTATGCTGCAACGATTGAAATTAATGATCGTTTGGGAATGGGAATGGGAGGGAATGGGAATAGCCCAGTGGGAATCCCATGGGAATGGGAATTAGTTACAAAGTTGGGAATGGGAATGGGAGGGAATGGGAATTGACTGGATGGGAAAGGGAGGGAATGGGAACATAAAAAGCCATTCCCGGTCATCTCTAGTCTGTAGCATTGCATCTCAACGCCTCTACATTCTCGCATAATTCTTTGTTCAATGTCTATGCCTCCGAGCCGTAAGTGACGATAGGCCAGACCAGTGGTTGATGAGTTGAGCTTAGTTTATTACTTACTGTACGTGACTTCCAAACTGGAACCAACTCGCTCAGTCTCTGTCTTGCGATTGCCAGTCTCGACTTTGACCTCCTCGTCACACGACGCTTTAGAATTGAACATAGCTCCAAAATACTTAAATGACTTGGGTTTCGCTCAGAGAACGTTTACTTACTAGGCTTAGTACAGTTAGCTTCCCCTAGCGAAAGCTGGGCTTTTATTTGAATGGGGGCGCTGAAATCACGGGAGTGGACATTGAGGGAGTAGCGAAACAGCAATAAGGGTGATGCGTAATTTTCACTAGAGACAGTGTGAACTTTGCTACTAATTAACTGTTCGAGTGCTTTATTTCACAAGTTTGCGATGTGTATTTTTATTGCATTCGACTTTCAGTATTTATTAGCATCATAAATATCCAAAAATCTCCACTATTCACATTCTTTGAGTTGACATGTCCAAAAACAGCGTTCCGTTTCATGGTTATAGGCTACATGAGCTTTCGTTTTGTGCCGCATTTGCCAAAAATAACTGCAACACATAGGCCTACTAAGTGTATAACTGACTTTCTGTGCGCACATACTTTTTCTACTACCAATCACTCCCGCAATGTCCACTCCCGCGATGTCCACTCCCGCGTTGTCCACTCCCACGATGTCCACCCTTGCTACTTGGTGTTTCGATGTCCACTCCCGCGATTTCAGTCGCCCCATTTGAATGTCATTGTGCGTACTGTATTGTGACGTAGCGCTGTTAAAATCGTCAATAAAGACTTTTAAGACTAGTCATCGGATAATTACACAATTAATTTTGATCGCAGGCAAAGGCAACGTGACGTCGAATGCGGAGTTCAACTTTTACACAGACCCGGAGGCTGCGAATGTCGTGCTGAATGAGCTGCGGTGTCACGTGACCGTCATACCGTGGGAACTCTGTCTCGAGTACTCACTGCCCTGGGTCCGTAACAACAGCGCCTTGTTCCGCTCATCTCATCGAAATAATCATTACTCTCCGCGGTAGCGACGACAGTATTTTTTTCAGCATCGTCGCTAAGTTATTTTTTGTTTCGCCGTTTCTGTTACACCGATAATCCGAAAACCGCTGCACTTGCTTGATAATTTTTTTTCGCTAACACGTACTACGACAACGTCTAAAAATCTGATGAATTTCTAGGTTATAGGTTTGGGGTCAAAGTGAAAGCACCGGATTTTTGGTTTTCTACCATTGCGAAATAAGGCAAAAAGTTTAACATGATAATTCAAGAACCGATTACTGCTTTCCAGACTGTGAAATGCGCATTTTCTTTGCATTCTATTTATTGCTGTTTTAAATAAATTATCGACTGACTGTGTACATTCGGCGTCTGAGTTCAGTTAATTTCAGGCTTGCCGTGGATATGGATATTCATAGATATATCCGTGGATATATCCATGTGTGGATATCAGACTTGAGCCATCCCGTAGATATATCCATGTATATTATGCTAGCGCACCTGCTAATTAAACTGAATGCATGTATGCTTCGTCTTTCTATATTTTCTCGTCTGTGGTTCTTACTCTTCATTTTCTCGTTTATTTATGTTATCGAGTCAAATAAATAATTATCAATGACATCAGCATGTCATTATTTAGTTAGCCTAAATTAATTTATTAGCACTATAGCAGCAACAGTTTTTAATCCTCAGTGCTTCTATGTTGTTGGCTGGACAACGAGAGGTCATCCATTTGTGAGTTTGTAATTTTGTTACCATTTGATAAAAAAAAGATTAAAAACAAACGTTTTGTTTACTTACATATATATTGCTAGTAGAAAGTACAAACCAAGTGTCCTTCAAAAGCGTCCACTCCACTCTATACCTGTAGGGGTACACAAATGCAACCTGTCCTGGAAAACAAGAATCCGAACTGTTACTGGGTTGGGCCGACCGTACCACCTATATCCGAAGGCCAGCTTTCGATATGGGCTCGCGGAAAGAATTTCCCGCAGTTATTGCAGTCTCATACTCACACGCTATGGTGACGCTGCTATATCGACCGTTATATAATCAACACTAAAACTCGAGGCGGTAATTTGGTGCTCGTAAGCGACGCTTGCAGGCAACAATGTTTTATTTAAAATTGCGGCCAAACTGTTGCAGATAAAAACATGGTTACTTTTGACAGCCTATAGTAAGTCGCCATCGCCCTATACAACGGTACCATCGCCGACCCGTACGACGTACCTTTCGACCTAAGTACATGCGTTACAAAGAGACGACATATCATACCAAAGGCTCGACCTAATGGTCGACCAAAGGAGAGGCAATAAAATTATTTACATTTTCACGAAAGTTAAGAAATAATAAAACAAAGATTACATTACAATGCAAATGTGTGCATATTTTTTTTATTTTTATTTATTTTTTAACAATTTCAAGATGGAAATATTTGCGTCATGTTTTTTTGGAAGGGGGACGGATGGACACTCTTGCATGCTGTAATTGCTGTATTTTGCGAAAATCTGGGGGGTTACATGTACGCAAGATATGCGTTTGTAGATATGGATATATCCATGGATATCCACGGAAAATATGTTGATATGGGTATGGATATGGGTGGGAAATTTTATATCCACGGCAAGCCTGGTTAATTTCGCGCGGGGTGTAAAACGTTTTACTAATTTTCGTTGTTGAAAATGTTCACAGGACGTTTACGACAAAATCTTCAAGAGGCGAACGCGAAGGAGTGAGTTTATTACTAGGATAAATGCGCTAGCAATTAGCAAATACTACAGCGAAAGAAATTCCGACAACAAAGGTATATTATGTCCTATTTTTAATAAAAGTAACTTACTTTATTTCCTCATGACATTTCTTGCAAGTAAACCAATAAATTTTTTGTGGTCGAGGCGCCTCAAGAATCAAGAACAAGGTCTGGAACTAGCATAACGTATTCTGAGTACAGTCAAATATTTTGTATATTTGGCACAGTTTTGTCAATGTCTATCTCGAATTTCATACCATTTTGTTTAATTTGTGTGTCGTTTTAAAATTATTTTTTTGTTTCGTGCATCCCTTGCACCAAATTCTGGCGACGCCACTAATGGCCAATTAACACATACGAGGCAACTAAACTCAACTTAACTGTAATTGACAATGACAGATTATACCCCGTTTACACGATCAAGCAAACACCGAGCAATCATCGAGCAAACATCCAGCAGATGCATTCAAAATACACGTGCATGCCGTGTGCTCTAATTGCTTGATGTTTACTTGAGGAATGTTTGATTGTTTAATCGTGTACACCAAGTATAATGCCCCGTTTACACGAACATCAAGCAAACATCAAGCGAACATGCACGTGTATTTTGAATACATTTGCTTGATGGTTGCTCGATGTTTGCTTGATGAATGTTTGATCGTGTAAACGGGGCATTAGCATTGTAACGCCACGCTGCTAGGCCTAGCATGGCTGAGCACTGAGCAGATGAGACGAGTTGAGTCGGCGTCGTAGGTGTGAATTGGTCATAAGTCTAGTAAAGTTTGCCGTATGTTATGTTGCGTTTAGATCGCGGGAAGTTCATTCTATGCGATGAGAACGCGCTGGCGCTGGCGCTAGATCCAACAGTCGCTACGTCGTCCGTTCAAGTCGCGTGCTGCGTGGAGACGCAAGGCACGTATACGCGCGGTCAGATGGTCCTGCATCGTACATCCGTCGAGTCAAACGTTAGACTGGTTACTGGACTGGACTTTGAACGGATTGTCCAGCTACTGACCGCTGCCCTCGCCGAGTGATTATTATAGAAATGTCTGCAAAATTTACTAAATTAGCAGTTTGAGTTATTACGTTTTTTGTGAAAAAATACAAAATGGCGGTTGCCGCCATCTTGAATTATTTTGTAATTTGTGTTAACGCACTACCGTGTTAAACGCAGCTGTTCCAAATAGTTACAGATTACGATCGAGTCCATTGTTAGTATACGTTGGTAAATTTTTCGTGAAAATTAACGACCGGTGTTTGGCGTTTTGACTTTTTGACCACCAGTTTTTGTCAGTACATAAATTTTAGCTAATTTCAACGCTAACGTCAACTGGACTCTATTTTTTTAAACTTTTCTCTTTGGCTTAATTGGAAACAAAAAAATTCAACTGCGTGTTAAAATGCACTAATTTTGTCGCAGATAAAAACTTAACTTGCAAAATATGGGCTTCTGTGTTGGCGAAGAGACTCAGGAGAATGGTAGCCTAGATGAAAATAAATGTGCCCAACTTTTGTTAGAACTGTGAAATAATACGGAATTAACCAAGATAGCCTGACGTGTATATCGTTCCTTTCGGTGATTTAAAGAAAATGTGAAAAAACGCGTTTTGGTCAATATGTCTGGTAGTGTCTTAAGTCTGGTAGTGGCGATTTTCCAGCTGCTGCACAATTTTAAAAAATACAGTTCAGTTCTTCCATTTATTGGAGTCGTGGCAGGAGGACAGGTGTGCAGTTGTCTTCTCCTAAATTTTAGGCTGTCATATTGTTGGTTCAAAATTTTTTTTTCAAAAATACTGAATTTTGGGAGTAAAAAAACCTAATTTTGAGGAATTTAGTGACAAAGTCGAACTTTTGAGTAGTGCCAACAGCCATACTTTTTTGTCAGAAATTTGTACCTGCAGTACAGGGTGGGCCAAAAGAAACCCGGACCTGTTTGAGCGTTGATAATTCAGCGATGGTTAGTGGTAGAAAGACGTGTGATATACGTCAAAAGTTTCAGAATGCTTTAAAGAATAAATAGAAAATTGCATAGTAAAGCATTTAAATATTCTTTGCCTAATTTGCATAAATATTCGTCACCTCCGAAATTCTGCCAAATCTGACTGTAACATATTGATTTAGCATGGATATTTGAGCTTTTGTAACTTAGTGATGTTTACTGATGGAAAAGGCCAAAAAGTTTCGAAAATGTGTACCGAAGAAGACTACAACTTGCCTGTCTCAGCATATAAATATTCTTTGCCTGATTTACACAAATCTGCCCCACCACTAACATCATGCTAAATTGGCAGTAACACATAAATTTAAGTTTATTTTCATTCAGCATACAGTGAAATATCAACAATAATTAACATACGTCGAGTTTAGATGGAATTCGACATAGGCAGTTGCCCAGCTTTTGCATTCATAACCGTCATCAGTCCTTTTAGGCAGCTGATCGATCGCTGGAGTTGATGTGTGTCAGGATCAGCTGAGTCCAGCATTCGATTATCACACGTTTTAGTTAGTCAGTTACTAAAATTTTGTGACCATGCTATCTGTTGCAATGCCCTCACACTGAACAATTCACATAATTTAAATCTGGACTTTTTGTCAGTGAGTTTTTCTGGACTTTTTGTCAGTAGTTTTTGCGTTCAATGAACTCGGGCACACGGGAGCAATGGCGTATTTAGGATTTGGCAAAGGGGGGCCATGGCGAGCGCGCAGAGCGCGAGCCTATAA
>Ga0209367_1014040_pt1 | contig 10216 bp, 8 predicted proteins | sample WorMetLIZISLAND2_FD_187412 | JGI IMG/M metagenome (GOLD analysis project Ga0209367, IMG submission 187412) | Marine gutless worms symbiont microbial communities from Max Planck institute for Marine Microbiology, Germany - Olavius geniculatus... ...
TCTACTTCTGTATCTCCTGCAGCCGAAGATCGCAAAAATCAATAAAAAAACCCTTATTTTGGAAGTTCAGGGTCTTTCAAAGTCATCGATGTTAATACCACAAAAAAGCTCGCCACTATGTGTTTGTTGTGACAGGCAGCATGCCCATGCCTATTTGCAATTGTAAACCTTAAAAAATCGAAACTGGACCGTCAAAATTTGCGTTCAATGCTGAAAATTTTGTACGCAGCTTTTCCGTGTCTATCTCAATCGATTTCGGCGCGATTCGTTGAAATGTGTCTCGCAGCCCGGAATCGCCAAAAATTGCATAAAACCCACCATTTTGGCGTTCGCGGTCATCCAAGGTCATTGAATTTGGTGGCAATAAAGAGCCAGTCTACGACTTTTTATTAATGATTGATAGTAACCTAGGCCTATCTCGCACCGTTACTGAGATGCAGCAACTTATTGGCTAAAATAGCGAATTTTTCCTACCTTCTTCTCATTTAGTGCCCTCGTTCTGGGTGACCTCTTTCGAATTATATGGAAAAGCTTTACGGTTCCTGAAACTAGAGTCTTCCAGGCAGCCGATGGTGAAGATTTGGCAATCCTAGCTTGCACCGTTTTTGACTGATCCATTCGTGTGACGGATAGACTGACAGACGGACAAACAGAATTGCTATGGCTAAGGCGCGCTGCGTAAAAAAACTAGAAATTGTTTTTCACACATAGCATGAGGCCCTTGAGCATACGTGAGCTCCCACTCTGCCGGGAGTACGGGGGCCTTCCGCCGGCTCTGATCATAATGTTTAAATGTAGGCCTACATCTTCCATAGAGCTTATGAATAGTAGTACTAGTAATAGCCTACTGGAAGATACTGACGCTGAGACTAATAAGTTCTACATCACAAGCCAACTAGACCTATTTAGAAACAAATGCGCAATGAGACTGGATGCTGTACATGACGCAGGCGAAGTCAACGAGCGACTCGTCTGACTCTCTGCTAACACACAGCAGTGACGACCAGGAAGCTCGATCAACGTCTGGAACGGCGGCTGCAGCGCTCAGACCAGCACCCGGCACGCCCAAGCTGGCGCGCCAACAGCGCCTGGACATGAACCAGCTTCTACTGGTGAAGTCCTCGGCGTCGTTACCGGAACAGTCGCCAGCTGGCGCCACCAGCGTCAAACAAGTGCGCGGCAGTCCGACCGTACCACGACGAACAACTAACCCCAGACAGACTTAAGGCGTGTATAGAGCGACAGAAATGAACTGAACTGCATTGACGTGATGCTGACTGAGTTAAGTTCAATTCGCTTTTGTGTATATACAGTCCCTGCAAACTCATTCTAACTAGCATTTTACACTGTGGCTCAAAAAAGTATCCCCGACATTTTCGACTGTAACTTGAAAACCAATTATCAGATTTTGATAATTTCTGGTATAAATATTTCTGACACAACTTGACATCAAACGACCATTTAGCTTCCCACCTCACCCAAAGTTTATTTCTGCACTACCTGGAGAAAGCACAACCAACGAAATATCACTTTTTATCCAATGCGATGTGATTGCTTAATTAACATAACGCGTAAAACACATTTTGTTCACATTTCTGACACTGTGGCTGATATTTCATCCAGTTGTCCATTTTTAACTGCCTGCAGTAAAATTGCTTGAAGTATTGGCCCACTATGCGAATACACGCAAGGAGACGCTTTCTCCATTCATTGACAGCAGTATCGATAATGTTCTGCTCCAGACCAATCCAGGCTTTACCAGTTGCTTCTTGACTTTGCAAACATTTCTAAACTTCATCTGGTAGACATACTGCTGCAAGACCTGCTGTTGGAGCCGACAAATTAGGACAGATGGAATTTATTGACGTTTTTTTTATTCATTTTAACACGTATTATGCTTGCTTTGCTTTCCTCAGGTAGTGCAACAACAGACGTTGGGTGAGGTAAAAACTAAAACATTTATTTAATAGCCAATTGTCGAAAATCTTTCTGCCAAATATTAAAATCTGCTAATTTTTATTTAAGGCACGATCGATAATGTTGGGGATGTTTTTCAGGTTTTCTTTTAACACATATTTCGCTTGATCTGCTTTCCCTACGTAGTGCAGATGCATACATTGGGTGTGGTGGGAAACTAAACGGTTATTTGATGGCAAGTTGTGTCAAAAATATTTGTACCAAAAATTATTAAAATCTGCTAATTGGTTTTCAAGTTACGGTCGAAAATGTCGGGGATACTATTTTTGAGACACAGCGTAGTTCAGTTCAATTCATTTTGTTCGCTTTGTATACGCGCAGTTATGTAGGCGCCTTTGAAAGTTCGAATCAAGTTGCGGGTTGAAACGCATGAATGACTAATACCCCATTTACAAGATGAAGCAGAGATGAAGCAAATGTACACGATGTGTGCTCTAAGTTTGCTTCATGTTTGCTTCATCGTGTAAACGAGGTATAAGGTTCAAAAAAGATGCATAGACCTTTATGAAATCGGAAACCCATCTCACAGCTGCAAAGCGTCACCTGTCATATGAAATCATTCAATCACGGAGCGTCACCTGCCAACTAACATGGGTGAACGTGCCCTAACTTGATTTAATCTAAACAGCCTGGTGCTAGATTTACCTAACGCGGACAGATAGAAGATGAGGTGACATTTGCAAATTTATCAAATTATAATCTGTTATTGTTACGTTTCGGCTATCGCTGCTGATTTTTCGATTTTCGCAAAATCGTGACCCGGCAGGTAAGTAGAGAGAAAACGAGAAAGATTCTGAGCTGTTTAATGTATACACCGTGTTTCATAAAAACGTGGCACTAATTACTTTTGTCCATTCTTCGCCAGTTATTGACCGATTTTCAAAATGTTTTCACTGGCCCACTTTGCAGACAATTTGCAATAATGTGATTATTATATATCTCACCACACTGTAAATGCGTTTCTACACTATCTTGTGAAATATATACGTACGAAAGAAACTTAACGATAAATAACAAACATTTAGATAGGCTTAAATGAAAAAAATCACTTCAGACCAACATTGCGGTAAATGATCCGTATGACAATAGACTGTGTTGGACCCACACAGTCTAGTGGCATACAGATCATTTACCGCAATGTTGGTCTGAAGTGTTTTTTTCATTTTCCAAAAATGTTTGTTTGTTATTATTGTTATTCATTTATATTTCAGTTATATTTCACAAGGTAGTGTAGACACGCGTTTACGGTGCGGTGGGATATACACTATGTCTTAAAAAACATCCCCGACATTTTAAACTGTAACTTGAAAACCAATTCCACATTTTGTGTACATTTCAGACACTTTGGCTGACATTTCATCCAGTTGTCCATTTTTCAACTGTCTGCAGTAAAATTGCTTGAAGTGTTTGCCCACTATGCGAACACAGGCAAGAAGACGCTTTCTCCTTTCATTGACAGCAGTATCGATAAAGTTCTGCTCCAGACCAATACAGGCTGTACCAGTCGCTTCTTGACTTCACAAACATTCCTAAACTTCATCTGGTAGACACCCTGTTGCATGACAGTCAAACCTTGTAATAGACCGGCTGTTGGGGCCCACAGATTAGGATAGATGGAATTTATTGACGTTTTTTTCAATTCATATAACACGTATTATGCTTGGTTTGCTTTCCCCAGGTAGTGCAAATGCAGACGTTCGGTGAGGTGGAAACTAAAATACTTATATAATAGCCAATTGTGTCAGAAATATTTCTGCCAAAAATTGTTAAAATCTGCTGATCTTTTTAAGTTACGATCGATAATGTCGGAGATGTTTTTAGGGGTTTCTGTTTATTTCAACACATATTTCGCTTGATCTGCTTTCCCTAGGTAGTGCAGAAGCATACATTGGGTGAGGTAAGAAAATGAACGATCATTTGATGGCAACTTGTGTCTGGAGTATTCTTACCAAAAATTATTAAAATCTAATGATCGGTTTTCAAGTTAAGTTGTTTTTTAGACACAGTGTATGACAATGTCTTATTGCAAATTGTCCGCAGAGTGTGCCAGTAAAAGAATTTTAAAAATCGATCAATAATTGGCGAAGATATGAACAAAAGTAAAGTTCCACGTTTTCTGGACCACCTTGTATGTAGGCTATTATTCAGTTTCAACTGAGAAACTTTTTGGACACAAAGTTGTTTTTAAGATTATCGATTGGTTTTCGAGCACGTATGCGGTGATATTTTCTCTCATCATCTCGTATCATATCAACCGATGCGATAAACTGATATAATTATAAGTAAATTTTAGAGGTTAATTTAATAGTATGCGCTATATAAATTTACATTTTACTTACTTACTTATTTACTATGTATTTACCTACGCCGAATAGGCTTCGAGCTTCGTTCGTTTGTATGCAACATGACATGAGTCGAACATTCTCGAACGGACTCTAGTGATTTTTTTTCAGGAACGATTGGGCGTGCATGACCCAAAACGAAGTGATATTATTTTAATGACAATTCGAATGATTAACGCTGCGTTTTGTAATTATCTCCGCCGTGAAGGGATTACTCAGAAAGTTAGGCCTAAGAACGAATCTCGGTTTACAGAATCGAGACGTGGATGCCCGAAGAATAAGGACAAGCTCGCCAGTATAGAGCAAAATCAGATGACCCAGATCCCTAGTTTTTAACTTCGTAGACTAATGCATAAATAAATGTTATCACATATTCAACTAAAAGGTCAAATTTTTTAATAAATAAGTTGGATTATGAAAGTTTCGGAAACAGTCCTATTTTATGACATAGTTTTACACAAAAGCATTACGACTATAGCATCACATGTAAGTTTAGTATTAGAACTAGAGTCCAAAACATTCAGTATTATTTAAGCCCTACTGAATGCTAATAACGCTCAGCACTATATGCCGAATTAACCATTAGGCAGGCCGCAGGTGTTGCACTTGCGCCAGGGTTTCTGAGCTCGGGAGCCTTATAATTTCATGGTAATCATTTTTATAGGGGCCTACATATGAAATATAGAGCCTACAAAAATGAAGACAGTTTACACCCATTGAGTTTTTTGTATTAAAATAAATATTGTACATTCAATATAATATCACATCAAAGTATAACATTCGTATTGCAGAACAGACGGACGGAATAAACTACTTTAAACAGAAATATCTTAAAACATTAAAATCAAGACTAACATCACTGACTGACTAGACCAAATTGGGTGCTCGACGACAGAAATAAACTTGCAAACAATAAACTGTAAAAACTGCGTTTGCATTCGATTTACATAAAATAAGTACGTTTATATATGGCTCAGTAAGCTACGATGGCTTTATGGTCGGTCTTCATAGTCGGTCGGATGACGTGCACTGCCGAATAGCTCGGATCTGACACGTAAATCCGGTCCAGTATTCTCGACCCGCAGGTCGGCTCTTGTACAATCTGCTGCATGTCAGACCTGGCCACGATCTCGTCGTCCGAAAGACGATTGAAATCACCGGCAAGCACCAACAGCGCCGTCGGAAACAACTGCCTGGCGGTCGAAATGTTTTCTGCGATGAAGTCCAGCAGAGTGCTCGGCTTGTATTTGGGTCTTGGTGGATGATAAAGAGCGCCAACCAGCGTGTGACGAACAGCCGAGTTAAGACGTATTCACATCAGCTCGAAAGTGCGACAGTCATCCAGGAAACTCCACCGCTCAGCACTCACCTACACCGACGATAACGATCATATCGAACTTGTTCGGAATAATGCAAAGAAATAACCACACGTGAAAAGTTAATCGATGCATTTTTATTTAAAAAATTTAGTGAAAGTTAGGTGTATATCAACAAAACATTTTGCTTTTAGGCAAAAAGATAAAAAAAATGAGATGCTGTGTTTCAAGCAGCGAAATGTCGTTCACTGAACAACTTCAACGTCAGTCAAGTCAGTAGCGTCGCCAGGATTCGGCGCCAAAAGGAAAAAAACTAAGAAAATAAATACGAAGTGACAGTAACTGTGGAGCTGATGTCCTAAAATACTGGCATGCAGAACATGCTGCTGGATTTCTACTGGATGAGCAAGCAGATAAAACCCAATGCCCGACTTTGCGCGGCTTTAAAGTGACCTGAAAATCAAACAATTAGCCAAAAGTCGAGAGGGGCACGGCACGTGCCCCAGTGCCTAACAGCAGCAGACGTCAAACTGCCAATAATATTCATTCCGTCACTCATTCGTTTAAAGCCGTGGTTACACGCGCCGATTCCCTCGTCTGAGGTTTTAAAACCTCAAAATGCTCGGCGACGTCGGACTACACATCGGACGAGGAAATCGGTGCGTGTAGCTACGGCATAAGTGTACGCCATTTGTGTAGCAGAGCGTATCGTGCAGGTACAGTACGGCAGAAAGATGACACAGATAATAACGCATGATTAACAGGATTTATTGCAGCAGTTTCAGCGTCAACGCAAGTCGCTATAGATTTTGTTCTAGTTATCGTTGTCGATGACGTCACAGGCACCTGTCTGTGTGCGTAGACGGCCACGCCTCCTCCAGGCCGGTCGTTCCGGTCCCGGCGTAGCAGCTGGTAGCCGGGGATAGCAAAGTTCCGGTCTGAATGCCGCCCTGCAGTGAGATGTGTCTCGGTAATGACAGCTAGGTCGACGCAATAGCGCAGAACGTCTCTGGTGAGATGAGCGACTGCGTGCGGCTTGGCCAGCGAGTTGGCGTTCAGAACGTAAAGACTTGGCGCTACAGCCACCCTACATGTTCTCGCTTCACCCAGTGACAATCAGTCAATCGAATAATTTATAACCACTTACAAAAATGACATCACCAGTGGTGTACAAACCTTCAAAAGTGCCCAAAAGCTCAGATAAAAAGTAATGATAATGTACACATTAAAAAACTTAATCAGAGACAGAATGCTCGCTGAAACAGTAATGCATCTTTAAACTTTTGTTTTAAAAACGCAGTGTCATGATAAGTACATTAAAGTGACGGTGGCAGACTGTTCCAAGCAGCCGGTGCAACGTACGTAAATGATCGCTGTCCGAACTTTAGTCGCGTGCGTAGTTGCTCATATCGGACACTGCTGCCAGACCGAGGTCGTGTTCGTGATGTGACACTGGCTGTTTGCGTCAAATTATGTGACCATGTCAGTGAGGTAAGGCGGTGCTTGTGTGGTATTGCACCCGGAAGCCAGTCTAATTGTTGCAGCGTGGTCGCGATTAAAAAGACAATCAGTCAATTAATCGGTATTGCTTTAATAGCGGAGCTACTTCCGGGTTAATAGTAACAAAGCAAAAAAATTTGCATGCAAAAACAAACAGCGTAACAGAAAAGTATAGTCTTTCTAGACCAGTTTTGACTGAACTGGTTACACGTTTAGCGTGGGATTTTTTATTTCTTTTTAATTAAAACTACCAAAATTGCGTAAACGAATGTAAGTACAAAGAAAAGAGACAGTAAAATATTGGCAATGGAAAATAATAACAATTAACAGCATTTACGTCGTAAAAACCCAAAATGTCGTCTGTGCGTTCCTGGTGCTTATCAGCGTTCAGACTGACGACAAAAAACTAAGAAAAAATGTAAAAGGTAGAATTTATGAGAGCTCATTTATACCGCATTGATGGGTTGCACCGACAGACTTTGACTTTTTATCACATCTTCGAATCGCTTGGATCCGCCATGCCGCAAACGACGGAAATCCCATAGTCTGTTTGCCTAGCACGTGCGTTCGTTTACAAACAAAACCACGTGACTGAAGGTAGACACGCTCAACGGCCTCGTTGATTGTCAACACAATGCCACCTGCTAGTCGACTCGTTAGCATTGTCAGTCGTCACGCGAAATCATTCAGATTGATTGAATAAATGTATAGGAAAGTATGCAAGTAAATAAAGCTGCAAAGATACTCGTGGACTGGAGTAGATTAGAAGATCTAGTGGTTCGAGAAAATGTGGAGTTATTCCAAAGAGTTGGCAGATACAGACCAACTGGATGCGCGGCTTTGGAAACGTTTTAAAATAAAAACAATAAAAGCTGCACAGCACAAAATAATCATTATGCATAACAAACTACAAACTTATAGGCCTACAACCCAATAAGTCACGGCGCAAAAGTAGGCCTACTTGTCATGGCAACATCAAGACATATGACGTCATCCTGTTTTCTTTTATCATCAGCAGCATAATATACTCACACTGGCCTACCAAAAATTAGCCTACCAAAATCTAATAATCCTTCTTCACGTTTTAATCGACAATGTCGAGGATCGTTTTGTGAGACAAAGTGTAGCTCTTCCATTTATTTTTAAGCGAAATCGTTCAAGTGCATTAAGCGATTTCGCCTATAGCTACCCATTTCTCCGCAGCGTGGTATGTGTGTCGTCTGTCTTATTCCTGTACCCTGCTTACACCGTTCGATTGATTTACGTGACTCCCAGGGGATAGGGTGATTGGGAGGGGAACTAAAACCCTCAGCCAGAACTTGCACTTGCCTATAGGCCCTCTACTTATGACTAACCAACGATTTCTATCATATCAAATTACTTCGGTCACTTGTTCAATTTCTGTTACGTATAAAATTAGCAACTGCGTTCCCGTTCTTCTATGCGGTTTATAGAAGCTCCTACAATGACCCTTTATTCACAAAATTTTTCGGCTAGTACCATTAGTTTAAGTTTCGACCTCTTGGGTTTAACGAGTTCTCTGTACGGGAAAGTCAATGGATGCCCATTCAAAATACCTGATTCTGGCTACTATCAACTACCGGTAATTTAGCGTGAAAACGGTCGCAGATAAACACAGAGCACTGCTGACGAGCTTTCCAAAGTTATCAACATTGATGTCCTTGAACGACCTTGAAATCCAAACGGCGGATATTTATGTAGTGATTGTTTCGCGTTTTTAGGCTGCGACGTTAATTTCAACAGTAAACTGCACCGAAATTAGGCTACAGCCTACCACGACAGCGTGCGCGTAAAATTTTACGCATAAAACGTAGATTTTAGCACTCCAGGCTCAGGTCTCGACGCCCTACGTTCAAGGAATCCTCTCTACGGGGCGTCAAATTTGGGTGGCCCTTCAAAACACATTACTTTATTGCACTTTGTACACTGATTCCCCTAGTGACAGCACCGATGCTGTCGCGCGTCACGTAAGCTTTGCTCAAATTACTTTTAGTCTTGGTACCTGAGTGAAAAGTTATGTAGGCCTACTACGTTTACGAGTATGCTGAAAATTTCATACGCAGGTTGTCTTGGTCTATTTTCAGCAATTTCGGCGTAACTCAACGTCGTGAAATGTGCGCCAAAGCCTGAAATCGCAAAAAATAAGTAAAAACCCCCTATTTTAGAAGTTCAAGGTCGTTTATCGACGTTAGTACCCCGAAGAAAACTCGTCATGAGGGCTTGTTATTATAAGCAACAAGTATGTGCCTATCTGCAACCGTTTTAACGCTATCTATAGACGAATAAACAGCGGTGGTAAAATAACCACTTTTACCGGGGGTAGCCCTATTTGACGCTCTCGTTTGTCAGGAACCTTTTCACAAACCTGCACGAAATTTTTTTTAGAAAAAAAATAGAGTTTTGTGGCAGCCCACAGTGAAGATTTCGTAATCGTAGCTTAAATTCGTCGTTTTGACACAATATAGCAACAGTGTCACTAACACACAGACACACTCTCACACGGACGGACGCCTCTACGATAGCTAAGACGCGGGTAGCATTGTTGTCATGTGACTCGTACCTAAAAAGTTATAACTTTGATAATATTGCAGAAATTAGGTAATTTCTGCTCAAAAAAGACTATGTAAACAAAATTAGCGTACCGTTGCGTACCGTACGGCGTAAATTAGTTGTAATTGTATATTCACTACTGTTATTGTACCTTGACGATTTGCCTGCCTATGGGTGTTATATGACGATGAACAACAGTGTAAAGACATTTTCAGACGTTCATATTATTACAGCGTTAATCAATCTAATAAAATAAGAATCATATATTAACAGTGCGAGGCACAAATGTTGTATACTTATGTCTACTAAAATTGACTGTTTTTTGACTAAGTATTTCTTGTAGGTGTCGCCATCTGCCGAGTCGAATTGAATATCATGTACGCCAGTGTTTTTCAACCTTTTTGTTGCCGCGGAACCCTGAACAAGCGTAGAGGTCACTCACGGAACCCCATGCATTGATCCAAGCGTCCAACGACGTACGCAAGGTAGAAGCTACAGGGTGTCTACGGA
>Ga0209367_1014043_pt1 | contig 10216 bp, 6 predicted proteins | sample WorMetLIZISLAND2_FD_187412 | JGI IMG/M metagenome (GOLD analysis project Ga0209367, IMG submission 187412) | Marine gutless worms symbiont microbial communities from Max Planck institute for Marine Microbiology, Germany - Olavius geniculatus... ...
AAAAAAAACCGAACCCCTATTACGTTTTGAAATAACTCCAACAAACTGTGCCTAATAATAATAATGATTAGCTGAGAAAATCGTCAAAAGGTACTCAATATCGTAGTGTGTTACGGGCTTACGATATTTCATAAAACGAGAGATGTGGATGAATTAACTGAAGCAGCGCTTGGTGGAGATCTGGTCTGGCCTACAGCAGACCGTTGTCAATGACGCAATCGATGAATGGAGAAGACGTCTCCGGGCCTGTGTTCGAGTAAAGGGACAGCACTTTGAACATCTGCTGTAACTTCCGACTATGATGTTGCTAATCAACAGTTTGTTCAACTTCAAACGTTGGTGTTATAACGTTTAATGATTTCGTAACTGACGTTGTTGGTTCGTTGGAGTACTGCAGTGCAGTTGCCTCTACTGTTGGTGCCACAGGAAAACCTTAGCTGGTACTCTGTTCTTAAAATTTCTCGCAAAGTAACACATGCTATTAAGTGCTGATTCTCTAAAGATTATTTTTGTCAAAATCTATTGCTATTAAACCAGGACTGTTGGAGTTATTGCAAAAGGTAGCAGGGGTCCGGTTTTTTTGAGACACAGTGTACATTGCTGCCGCGAGCGATCACGCGCTGCAGCTTGCACGATTGCTTAATTACAACATGCAAAGAAAAACTTGCACTTATTCTGTGTATCCTACGGCTCTTCTTGGCTGAAAATGTCAACAACATTTTAGTGACTGTACTGCAGTCAAAACTACTCTGGACTGATTACTTTACGTCGCGTTAATCCGAATATGGCTTGGTGGCTTAGCGATTACGGTGTCGTCGGGCTTGCTATTGACAGATCGTATGGGCAGCAGGTTCGACTTCTGGCCGGTTCACTACGTCGAAACCAAGCGGTATAATTTGCTAAAAAGATTCACAGCCAAAAACCGGTAATGCTCTGCGGCTGGGAAGATAATCACAGGCTGACGGAAAGTAATGTTAGCCTATCGCCTACTTTATTATTACGTCACTTGCAGACTGACTGTCTGTGTCGGGATTTCAAAATAGTACACCACAAAACATATTTTTTATACTTTTTGTCCCACATTCAATTAAAAATTTTCAGTAGTTTGATAATAGTATTTTATGCTAAAGTTTAATACATTTTTTTATATTGAACATTGCTATTTCTGCATTTATTATATTTTTGTAACTGTATCGTATAATCCAGCCAAATTGTACTGTATGTGTAAACAATAAACTGCAATCGTCACGTGTTAGTTACTCAAGCGTGGACTGACAATGATGATGAATCAAACGATCGATCAATCAATCAATTTAGTGGCATCGGAAGCTAGTTCAAAGTGGAGGCACGTCAAAAGCCAAAGGCCGGAGAATCGAAGCGTCAAAGGCGTCGAGGGGTGGGTTTAAATAACCCCTGCTTGCTGAAGTTGAGTATGGGGAGGTCCCCTCTTTAAAAGATTTTAAATTGTTCGATTTCGAAATGGCGTGTTTTGGCCACTTTGGTGTACGTTGTGGCGCTAAATCTGCCATTTTTGTTACAACAAAAAATGTAAAAAAATCACACAATAAACGCTTGAAAAAATGAGAGCGGATGTGTTAAAGCGAAAGAAACATTTCCTGTCACTGTTTTTTAACTTTGCTAGCCAAAAATAACCATTTAAAGTTAACCTTTCCGTCAGTAAAGTGTTTAAGGAATTGGTATTGAGGGCAATCTTGGGTAAAAGCGGGAGAGACAAAATGAATACTTTCGGAAAGTATGGGTCATTCATTACTCCTTTGCTTCCCCACCTATTCCTCCTGTACTGAATCAATTAACTGTAGCATACAGGTGTGCATTATATAATGTACAGGTGTAGACGGCATAGCTGCGTGTGGCGGCTGGTGAGTCGCCAGCCTGGAGGACGACAGCTCGGATGCTGATCTGCTCGACGAAGACCTTGGATATCGCGAAGCCGACGACTCAACGTGAGTGTATGCCATTTTGTCACCATCGTCATCTCACACATCGTATATCAACTCAACTTGAGGATCGCCGGTTGTGCGTTCCGCTGAATAAAAAAATGTTGCTTTTAAAAAACGAATATGAAAAATGTATCTTGAAGCAAAAATTGACTATATTGTTTTATTATATATTTTTTATATTCGTCATTGTGTCCCTACATATATGTAAATAAATTTAAATGCAAAATGCGATAAATTATCTTTTCAGTAAAATATCGACTTGTGTGCACAATTTCTGCTACTAGGCCTATTTTAAATCACCGTCATTTTTTACTACTCAACGTATATTGAAAATATTTTACCATTAGAAATAACATCATAAATACGAAAAATGTTTACGATGCCTGTATCAGTGCCCTGAATCATCGGCGTCTAACTGTTGCGGACCTGAGTGGACAATTCGAACACTTCTCATGCTTAGTTCCAGGTCTTTTCACGTCGACCATCACAGTCAGTGACGTCGTGCCCATGGGACCTCGGGGCCCGGTCCCCTCAAATATGTTCAAAGACGAAAAAATGTTTTATATAAAAACATTTTGAACACTTTTTGGAGTAAAGTAGGCTTATCTACTTCCTCCCTCAGTGCATGAACCGGTTTACCCTGCCTATTGCTTTGCTTAGGTAATAGCTGTAGCTGGCTTTAAAACGAGTTTTTACGTTCATAATGTCGAAAAATAGCCGGCGGCTGGGGCTTTGCCCAGACCCCGTTTCGGCAGTTTATAGCGTTCCTCGAGATCCCTTAGCTGAATTCAAAGTAAAGGGAAAAAAGAAAAAAAATAGAGAAGAGACTAAAAAAGGATAGGATAAAAAAGGACGCTTTGCGGCGTCAGGGACTCCCTGTGACCTGACCTGGATTGAGGATTTTCTGACCTCAAAATCACCTGGCTCTGTCATTGCGCTTGCGCCGCCACTGTGCAAAAATGCATGAAAATGTGCAATTTAAACGTTGAATGTTTGAAAAAAATTTTGACCCCCATACTGGGAAGGGGCTACGGCGCTCCTCTTATAGACCCATCTTCTCGGCGCTTCGGCGCTTCGCGCCTCCGCGCCTCGATCGGGCTCCATTGTCCGGCCTTGACATTTTCCGGCCTGCCCCCCCCCCGCCAAATATTTCAACAGCACGACGCCTCTGCAGGATCACAGTACGTGCAAAGCACATGCTTTTTTCTCGATCGTCAAGATAACGCACAGACCACAAGACCGTTTATATTACAGGACCTCCCTGGACGAACGCCATTATTTTGCATTATGTATATATGAGAACAGACTCATCCGTCATTCAGTTAGTCAGTCTAGTTTATTTGAATAAAATATGGCAGCGCAAGTGGATTGATTGATCGATCGATTGTTGCGTTTAAATCAGTTATGATACCTCATTTAGAGCTAATAAAAATTTATAAATGAATAAAAAAACGAAAAACCAGGCTAAACGTAACAGTGCCGTAGCCTACTAGAAATGGCTGTAAGTAAGTAAACAAGTAAGTAAGTAAATTAACAAGTCAGTAAATAGAAAAATTAATTTACGAAGTGCCAAAGTCATAACTATGAATGAGAGGTGCTTGGGTAGGGTGGTATAGAAGGTCACAGAGAATGCTGACTGGAACTAAAATGTCTTAGGTCCACAGATGTAGTCGATTTTTCTTAGACTGAGTATGAGTCCGAATCATGAAAAAATAAAAACAAATTGAGTGAGGCTTGTGTTCACTGCTGGTCTGTTTTGGTCTCGAGCACTTGATCAGGCCTAGTGTGTTCCGTTTCCGTGTGATTTATATCCCGTTTACACGATGAAGCAAACATGAAGCAAACTTAGAGCACATGCACGTCGTGCACGTGTATTTTGAATATAGGTTTGCTTCATGTTTGCTTCACCGTGTAAACGGGGTATTAGATTGCACGCAGTTAAATCGAATACGCATTCAACTGTGACTCGCATTAAAATCAGTACTGAGTATATTTCTAGTTACAGTATCCAGCGGCATTTTCAGCTCCAGTAATTCGGCGGTCTGGGTATATAACTTCTAGTACATAGTTAAGACCGGCGATAGTCTTAGTGACGTCTTTGCCATCTCAACCGACATCATCATCATCATCATCATCATCGGCAGTGTGCTGATGCGGAAGATTCAGCAACTGAAGCAATCATCACTTGACCGAACACGTTAATGACACTGTCACTCCGTCTTATACTATAGGCGTAACCACGAAGGATTTGTCTTGGGGGCACTCTTGAGGGCTGAAGGGCCGCTGTGACCTCCCCAAGCGGGATTCGGGAGAAAAGTAAAGAAATTTGAAGATCGAGTTTTAATGTACAAAATATCGACTGAGCGAGCGAAAAAGCGGCCAAAAATATGACGTAATATTTAGTACACAACGTCAATGTTCTACGGGTAAACGATACGATTTAAGACAAATCCGATTCGATTCGGTTTTTGGTGCTCTGCCAATTTTGGATTCTAGAGACTACACCCCCCCCTTCCAGTACCCTCGTGGCTGTGTTAATGTCGTATGTTGCATGATAAGCTAATGACACCAATACTGACGATAAGCACTCGCAAAAGTTAACTGGTAAAATTTTTCAAGCAATATATTTAAAAAGTAATACGTTTTATTTGCAGTTTATCATTGACTGCAACAATAACGAAATAGTCGTCAAAATCAATTCCAATTATTTTGTCGGTGATCCCAAAAAATTATAGCTTCATTTTTATGGAATATACTGTATCATAAGATATATTAAAAATGCGTTTTTTTGGTCAGTCGCAAACCTTTCTGTATAAATTTATATTATTTTGTAGCGTTGAATGATAAATGTTTTTATTTTATATCTCGTCTGCTCAAGCGTCTTCTATCTTTGTTTAGGCTAATAGTTATCTACGTAATATTGTTTTTATTATCTGTTAAATTAAACTGGCTTTTCCTATTTTATCGCGCTGCCAGTGTAGTTTGGTTTTTCGTACGTGATCGATGATTATCGCAACAGCTCTCTGATTTCAAACAAATAAACCTATATTCAAATGTAAAATTTATTTTGCATCAATTATCCGGATTAAAGGTTATTTTATCGCTGTTTAACTTTAAAATTTTAAGCTTTAGAATTTTTATCAAGGAATAAATTTGTAATGATATTAATTATTATGATTACTAACTGTTATATTTTTAGTATAAAAGTCAGAAAAAAATTGAAAACAAGCTAAACAGAGCTGGTTATGTTGATCTGGATAGGCCTAATCGTTCGCTACAAAATTTTACACACAGTTACAGGATTAAATGTTGAATGTTATTCAAGTTATATAATAACTGTTTTTAATTTTGTTGATTATATGCAATTTTACTTCTGTGTAGTATTTTTGCCTAAATTTACTGTTGTGTTTTACTGTTTTATTGAAATAAAGTAGACTAAATAGGATTAGTTGTTGAGTATTCTTACTCGCAGACGATAGATTAACATTACTGCTATAGGATGCTGATAAAATGAAACTGACATAGCCCCAGAATATTGCATCATTAATCAAATACGAGCTGTACTTCATTTACCTTTACCATAAGACGTTGACTGCGTGCTCTGCGAAGGCGATGTTTGTTGCGTTGGATTGCGGAAGAAGGCATAGAACCTGGTTTAATTAAGCCAGTAGGGTACGTCAATCATTGCACAAAAGACTGGTAGCCAGGTTCTGCCGTAAGCCGGAACGAATTGGCACTTTCGGAATGATGAAACTAGATTATTTACTGGCTTGTAACTGATCGCCACGTGAGGGCAAGTTGTTTTTTTTGCTGTCATGTGGTTCGCCATTTTATGTTTCGTTAGGCTTTGACATTCAGCCCTTGGGACCTCGCAACGGAGGGCCACTAACTTTATGCTCAGTTCAACAGGACCTTTCATAGACGTGCTTCGTCATCATTTGTAGCCTGCCTGATTTAAGTAAATAAAGTTTAGCACCACTACGACTGCTCTCTGCTTTTCTTACTTCAATTAGGTATGAAGTTGTAACAGATTTTGAGTCGGTTAGAATTTGATGTTTTGTTGACTTTTTCACAAGCAAACACGTCCATTAAATTTGCGAAGTGTTCCGAGATGTGAATACATGTATAATATATAGGTTCAAGCACCAAACTTTTGCCAGAATTTGCATGCAACCACAGCTTTAGTTTTAGAGCCATATTATTGGATGAGGTGGAAGTTAGCGGTCAAAAGTATTTTAGTTTCCAGACGGCAAACATTGTTGCGTCGTAAGATACTAGTCTGAATTTTGATTATTTAGTTTTCTTAGAGACTGAATTTAAGTAAAGAAACACAGATATCAAGTTGCTAATTTTTTTTATTTATACATGGCCTGCCGCGACATTCATTTATTTCTAGACAGTTTATTAAAAAAACCCCGTATAGTGCAGCTGGCGATTAACATTTCCTGGCGGAGTGTTAATATTATGACATTGTGCAGTGTCTTGATGTCTCTCTTGCTGCTTTAGACGCCTGCTCACAATGTTTTTCTAACTTCACTCCAACGCTAGGTCCCAAGTACGTATCCATCAGGCTGCAGGGTCCCGCTCGCTCGACCGTACATCGTGTCTCAAAAAACTGCCCAAAAGTTTTGCCAGAACTTCGTTATTTTCCAATCAACTTTTGTAACGTGAAAAATGAGTGTACTTCACAAAATTTTAGCCTTTTGTTCTTCCTGTGCAAAAGTATCAAGGTTGGTTGAAATCTGACAAAGGTCTGAAAAATAATTGTGCACAGTTTTTTTCGAGACACGGTGAACTAGGGCGTTGCGATGTGACCAAGCACCTTGACCCTGGTGCAATTGCAATCGCTCAACGCATTACGCCCGTACGCCGTCCCACGGTGTCATGACTGACCACCGACAATCCGCCGGATAATGAAGCTCTAGGCTCAACTATGGAGTCCTAGTAGTCCTAGTTTAATCTAGGACTCCATGGCTCAACCGCCGTTTGTCTTCGGCTTAAAAATGCGCATGCTTCCGGTTTCAGTCTGCCGATAAAGTTGGGTCGATCGATGGAATAACTTTCTTTACTTTGTAATTTTTATATCTTGTTATACCGTGCAATATTACACAACAAACTAACACACTAAATATTACTACATACAAGAAACGCAGTATAAGTACTGTAGCTTAACTGACCAGATGCAAACAGTTTTATCAAAGCAAACAAAAAGTGCAACAATATTTTAGAAAGTAAAAATTTTTCTTCTGCACGGACGGCAACCAAAGCACCGGAATTTTAAATTCCTTACTGCAGGTCGCAGGCACTCGTTACTCATCGTCGCTATACCTTGCAAGTTGCTTATCATAATTAAGTTTACTAATTGGGAGACATCACTAACTTAATGATCCATGTCAATGCGCGCTGGCCGCCCAACTTCTGTACATAAATTTTTTTCATTTGTTTTTGGTGGCATGCAAATTTGTCTGCCTCGGTCAGTGATAGTCCCATTTGCGAGCAGTTCTTTTGGATGTTGTCGATCTACTTTCTTCTAAGTCTTCCTATCGGTTTGGTTTGCTTGATTTGTCCATGTCCGTACAGGAGCACCCAATAATTTGGAGAGCGCATCTCTTATGCGGTGTTTACTATAAATTTAGGCCTCCTGCATTTGTTGCGAACAGTCTGTTTGCGTACGTTATTTGTTGTACAAAACGGAAAAGCCACCACGCGTCAGACTAACGCCGTCTTAATGCAGTGCCAGTGACTGTTGGAAAGTGTTGTTGAGTAAAATCATGGATTGCACTTGACTTGTGCCGTCGCCGTGCCTTGCAGGCCGTTTTGGTCATTAATGTCTAAAACTACAAGCATGGGCTTTGGCGAGAACTATAAAGAATTACTGAATAACGAAACAGCATGGCGCATGGCGACGTGCTTCATGCAGTTAGTAGACACTGGACGTATGGGTCTATACATCTTATCGTGTAGAATAGTCAAACACGCAAGAACAACAAAAAACGACAAAATTTCGAAGTTTTAACATTGTCTGCTATAAGTATAAGCAGAAACAATGTCTCGTCGTGGCCGTTGACAAAATATTTTCCAATACGCACGAAAGGTGAGATTACGTGTAAAATGTAAAACATCATCAGAAATGTTTTGCGAAAGTTATATGCTTATTTTGCACCCAACTACGTTCAATAATTTTTGCAAATGTCGTTAAAAACGTAGATAGTCGTAGAAAAAAAAACAGAAAGAAGATGCAGAGGATTTGTCGTGTGGTGTTCTGTCATTATGCATTTTGTCGCCGCACTGTTGATCATCATTCGGCTCCAGAGAACACGGCCATCCTATGATGCGCTGATGTGCAATTAAAGTGACGTGACAGTTTTGTCCGTCCGTCTGTCTGTCTGTAATAACACCCACAGCCGCACTGTCTTGTGTCACATCGCGCGATGTACATGTGAATTCGCGCCTCGTGATGCTGGCGACAGTCTGCAGCAGTCTCTGCAACCGGACCGCCGATGACGAGCGACGAAGCCGCATAGCTAAGTGTCGACTTCCTGGCGTCAACGTGGGGGCGACCTTTGCGCACTAATTTTTTTATACGAAACGAACTGTATAAGCTTAACTTTTTAAATAGGGCCTACTTATTTACTTAGTTACCGACCACGTCATTTTTTTTATTTCATTTCTTTTTTTCCGTTTTTTCCCTTTTCTTCCATTTCGGTAGGCTACGGAGTTTTGGGATTTCTGTAAGCTTTCGCAGTTCAGTAAAATACAAAATGCGTCATAGTGCTAATGACAAAACGTGCACCGTTTTGGTGTCGAAATGGGCAGCCGATTTTTTGTACGTTTTGAGACTGAAACCGGACAGCACATTTTTGTCACTTGCGCGGTGACGCATTTGCAGTTTTGCAGTTTAGTTTGGATGTATAAAATATCGATTTCCATTAAAATTGAACCGGGCGCCAAAACGCAAAAATAGCTTATTTTTCACTTTTGCAAAAACATTTACAGAAATCAAACGTCTGTGATGTGTCGCCTTTATGAGGTTTTTGCGATGGGGTCGGTTGCGCCCATGCCTAGGTAGAGATGACGCCTACGCACGCCGTGTGTGATCTCTTCTTGCACGTTTCATCTCGCTGCCGCCATTAATATGTAAGCACACAGACGGACCGACTGTCGGGCAAGCTGTCGGCGAGAGGCTTAATATTAGTTTGGTTTGATAAAAAAAACGTCAGCGGTGCTATTGAACAGTGGACAGATGGACATCCAACCCGATCCATGGGTAAATGCAAGCCATGCCCCATCTGCTTAGTGATACTTAATATCATTATGGATACACAGGAAGAGCTTCGTACTTTACTTACTTACTCATTCAGTTGTCTGTACTTTTATCATTATTATTATCGTTATGGCATGCCCCGGACTGGAGGAGCGTAACCGTTTCCACGAGCTGCTTCCATCGTCCTCGATCTTGGATGTGTCGCCACGCCGATTTGAGTCCGTGGTTGAGCGGCTAAAGGTCGGCTTCCAGGGTCCGTAGCCAGGTTTGACGTAGACGTCCTGGGCAGCGCCTTCAGTAGCCTATTTAGTGAACCCTGAAATCGACGTATATAGGACTCTGAATAAATTGTGTACTTTTGCCATTGCCATAGAGTGTGTACTGTGTATCACAGGCTGAACGGTAGTTCAAGCCCTGTGTTAACGGCGACTTCTCTTTCTTATGGGAGAGCCAAAAATTCGACCCCCCACAGAATCAAAACCCCTGACCGATTAAGATAAAATTTGGCACGGTTAATTACGTCGGCGAGATGACCTCTCATGCAAAATTTCATGTAAATCCCTCCAAGGGGGCTTCCCGGCAAAAGGGTGAAATATACGCAAAAATTTTTGTAGCCATAAACCTTTTTTCAGAAACTCACCTACAGGTCAGACCCTTCGCGGATTTTTGCGTGCAATGGCTCAAACGACGCGGTCTCGCGCAAGGATGTGCTTTTTGGGGGTTAAAAAATTTGAAATTAATATTTAACGTATTTATTCGCAAAAATCTAAAAAAATTACAATGGCGCCTATGGGGAAAATTAAGCAATTCTTTAAACGGTCATAACTTTGGCTGTGTATAAGATAGAGTTGTAATTTTTGGTTCTAAGGTATGGTTTTCGGGAATGGCGAATCTAACGGTGTCATTTAATTTTACCCCGGACCCTCCCTGGTTGCCATGGCAACGAAATTTGGGACAAAATTGGCTATAACTCCGATTGTATAAGAGATTT
>Ga0209367_1014044_pt1 | contig 10215 bp, 5 predicted proteins | sample WorMetLIZISLAND2_FD_187412 | JGI IMG/M metagenome (GOLD analysis project Ga0209367, IMG submission 187412) | Marine gutless worms symbiont microbial communities from Max Planck institute for Marine Microbiology, Germany - Olavius geniculatus... ...
GGTAAGGGGGTAAGCAAAATCACTTTTTGAACGTGCAATGAGAGCCTCAAATTTGTTTGTTTTTTTTTAAATAAGTAACGTAAAAATCACAAATATCTGTTGTCTTGCAAAAATTCAGTTTAGTAAGTCACACCTTGGCATGTTTAGGGCCTATGGTTTACCAGAGGACACTTTATCACTTTTTTTTCTGGGGGCAGCTAGGGGCAAAAGCACGGGCGAGGGTAGCTGTCTCTATGCTCCCTTTGGCGCCGTCCATGAAAAAAAATCACATATGTAATATGGACATTCTGAATGAGTTGTCAATCAAAGAGGACATTGTTTAGACTTGAGATTTTCAGAATCAGACGTCTGTCATATCTAAGCTGAACCAACTTTAGTCACATCGTTCGAATGAATTACAGCCGACACATAGGCCTACTGCTCCATGCACGGTCACACTGGAGGCATGCGACCAGGAGAAAGACCACGATACGTAGAGATGGTTGGACAATTTATCAGAAGACTGTGAGACTTTTTCGTCTAAACGCGTCTTCACAACACTGCACTGCGGTTGCGGTCTGGCTAATAGATGCACATAAATATTCATTGGTTTTATTACGCGAGCGCGTGGTGATTCTGTCTTGGTGCCTTGGTGTCTTGGTGTCTGTCACGTCCCGGTATCGTTCTAAGACCACACAAATGAGATAGAGACTTCGAATTTTCACCGTATGATAGAACATGGTCTCTAGCATTTTGTGACAAAATTTCACGCCTCTGGGTTTAGGGGGTCCTCACGAACGAAGAGAAGAAAAAGGGCACCCATTTTAAAAAGATGTTATTTTGCCGTTATTGACTCGTCTGCCGTGAAAATGGTTGCAGATAAACACAAACATGCTGCTTATCATAACAAGCACTGGTAATGAGCTTCTTAGAAATGCCAAGATCGATGACTTTGAATGACCTTAAACCTCCAAAATAAGGAGTTTTAGTGAATTGTTCGCGATTTCGGACTGCAACGCACATTTCAAGAGTGAGTTGCGCCAAAATGGAGGGAGAGAGACCAAGACAACCTGCATATATATATGCAGATAAGCACAGACGTGCTACTCATCATAACAAGCAAATTGTGATGTGCTTTTAGTGCTATTAACATCAATAACCTTGAATGACCTTCAACCCCAAAATAGGGGGTTTTGGTGATTTTTTTTGCAATTTTCGGTTGCAGAATAGTGAACTGAGACAAAATGGATGGACATAGACCAAAATTGCCTGTGAACAGGAACTGCTATGGGCTCTCGCGCGTTTCATAAGCATTAGCTCAGATTTCTTGGCTGTACATGCATGCATATTATAATTAAACAATTAACATCATCAATCACGAAACAATCAGGCTAACAGTAAGTAATTTCTTAGATGGTCGTCTCTCGTATCTAATTCCTAACTTATAAACAGTTGTAGAATAGTAAAAAAAACTAAAGATATTCGGGTTGTGACTTGGACTTTTGGGAGTCACGCAACTTTACCTATGCGTAAATTTTGCACTGCTAATCTATGGAAGTAAAAAACTTTGAAGATTTACAAATTATGACCTTGAGCTTTTGCGATCACGTGACGTCATCGGTCACGTGACCGTTCGAGTCGCGGTGCGCTATTTTCTGTGGATCGTCTCTAGCATCGTTATGGAAATGTGGAGCCTCAAAGATAATAGAGCCACGATCGTGACCTTTGGGGGTCACGTAACGTCATAGGTAACGTGATCGTTTGACTCGGGGTGGCTATTTCTTATGAGTGGTCTCATTATGTTGGACGGACGCACGCACGGACGCTCAGGTAATTTTATACTCTGTCCAATGTTATGCATTGCATTAGTCTAGACAGACAATGAATGAAAAATAAATAAATAAATGAACGAATAAATAAATAAAATCATAGCACCCAGGCTACCGATAATAAATACATTACTCAATATGGGATGGGTTCTTCGCAGTGGCGGTTTTAAACCTGGGCCAAGGGGGGCACAGCCCCCCAGTTTTGCTCCAGCCCCCTCCAGTTTTGTGGCATATTTTTTTGCAAAAATAACACAAATATCTGTTTTACTTGCTTTTTCCAACTTTTTGAAAAGTGGCCAAATTTGCGGCTTCTATTGAACGTCCAAAAATCAAAAGTGCGTCAGCTTCAGGGAGCTTCGCCTCCCCCCTGACCTCCTGACCAAGAGCTTTGTCCTTGGACCCCACTGGGGCACAGCCCCCACACCCTCATTATAGGCTCGAGCTACCGCGTTCGCCACGGGGCCGTGCCCCCACTTATTGCGGGCTAGAACCGCCACTGGGTCTTCAACGACTGTTTTCGATTTCGATGATGGTCGATAAAATCAATCAGTCATAGTGCCAAAGCTACTTCAAGGTTAAACAGTTCGGCATGTAGATTTAGATGATGATGCTTTTCTGAAGTATGACTTTCTGAAGAGCCATGTTTTGCCAGGTTTATGAAGTTGTTCAACATATCGTCTACTGGCATTGTAAACGAATGTCGTGTCATGTTTAATATCCAATCTGTATCTAGCTTAATTGTGTGTCGTAGACAGAAATTTGTGACAAAATTCATGGACATTGATAACTCTCTATGTAGTTCAGTTTTAGGCTGCGCGAGACGTGATCTGAATAATTTGATATGATTGATATGGCTGTTTATGTTTATAGCCTATATAGTTTCCGTTTCTTGCTTGTTGTCTGTTTTTGTTTGTTTTTTTTCTTTGCTGTCATTGAATGACGAATAAAGATGTATATAAAATTCTAAGAGTGACTGAGATGTTGATATGTCTTCCGGCGAAGTGTTCCAGACACGAGGTCCAGCAACCGTGAAAGCCCGGTTAGTTACCGACTGCTGAAAGTCTGACAGGTGGCACTAGCAAACGATTGGTGCCAAGAAAGCGCAATGTCCATGGCCAGGCATGCAGATCGGCAACAGAAACGAGAGGACCTACGTATAACGGCGCACTTCCGTGAAGAACCTTGTACGTCAGTGCGGCGACTTTGTACTCGATCCACATTGGGACGCGCAGCCAGTGAAAACTGGCAAGAGCGTCAGTGATGTGGTCTGCGGATCTCAAGTGGTAGATGAGTTGTGCCGCCGCATTCAATACTGACTGAAGACGACGTACCAGATAGGCCGGGAGGCCGATCAGTAAACCTACGGCGTTTACAGTCTGCAGGACAGCACCAAGGTGACCACCAAAGACTGGAACGTCTGGCGGTACTGAGCGGTGGATCTATGCGGCCCCGTCGATTAGCATGCATATACGTATGCAGTGCTTGCGGTAACGACGGCTGCAGGTTGCACACCACAAAAGCTCTGCAATGTCGGAGTTCGTCTGTATATAGTCTGTTTGCAGTCGTCTCGTCCACGCGGCCACGGGTGCATGCTTTTCGTTGAAATCGGAGCTATACACTAATAGCAGGCCGACAGGATCTGTAAATTTGCGTGTTGTCAGCGTGAACAGGTGAGCCAACAAGCAATGGCTTCCTGTCAATGTTATCAAATCGACTGTGTGTATGAAACAAACATTATCGGCGCAGAACTGAGTCTTGCGGGTTTGTAGCACGCTGCATATGAGACGGGTTATATGGTCGACTTCTTGAGTCTTCGACGTAGGCCTATACATGCTGCGTCCGGTCAGACAGATACGACTAAATTGACCAATGGGCGACGTCGTCGATGCCGAACGTCACCTGCAGACGCTGTAGCAGGATATGTCGTGGTCAATTGCGTGTCGAACACGGCTGACAAGTCCGGAAAAACATGCGGAGCAGCCACGTCTCCACGGTCGACGGCTTGAATTGATGTCGGACAGCACCCGCAAGACGGCGGTCTCGGTCGAGTGTCCGGCTCCGAAACCGGACTAGAGTATCAGAAGTGAAGTCGTCAAAGGTCAAGTAGTTCACTAGCTAGCGAACGACGAGGCGCTCAATTTGCTCAAGAATCTTCGACAGAACGGACAGGTTCGATATCGGACGGTATATATGAGCTGGCGTCGTTGACGACGAGGTTGGCTTTTCAGCAGACCGTACTTATATACGTGACGGTCGAGCTTATGGTACGGTTGTCGTCTGTTTGTCCGTCCGTCTTCTGTTCGTCGTCTGTCTGTCACGACGGATGTATTGTGGCTAAACGGTTCGAGATAGGGCCTTAGTTGCTGTTGATCACTAATAAGAAGTCGCATTTTGGCTTTCAAATAACACAAAAATCATTGACATTAAATGACCTTGAAAGGTCATAACGCACTACAGTATTCTAATCGTGCGGTATTGTAGCTAAACGGTAAGTCGCAGGGGTCGGCAATAGTACAATCGGATAAGGCGCTGGCGACTTTCTATAGGCAGTGTCAATAGTATGTCTCCATCTGCAGCAGTTTGGCCGCAATTTTTAATAAAAAAATTTTAAGCTATAAGTAGCCGTATTTTGAAAACGGTGAGAAATGGTTTAGGTTGCAATCGATCAGTGATCACTAATAGAAAATCGCATATACGCCCTTTCAGATGAGATGAAAGTCATCGACCTTATAAATATATAGACCTATCGTGGATACGCGTAGGGCCTATAAGTATGAGGTAAGCTAGAGTCTGCATTTGTAGCGCGCCATAAAGCGAAAAGTTCGAATCGTAGGCGCAAATAAACACATCCGTCATAAAAGTAATGTGCGAACGCTTTTGTTGTTTTTTTCTGGATATATAAACAAGTTCAAAACGTTTTAAAGTCTTTCGCAAGCACTAGAACATTATAGCAAAAAGTTTACGTGCTTAAAACATTTTAGCACGATTACGCAAGGCTTGCTTGGAGATACAAAATAAAGCACAAATGAAAAAGCGAAAATGTTCACACAATCAAACGTTTTAAAATATATTTCACATGCATATTCATTTCCGGTCTTCAAGCCGTGTACATTCCTACTAAAATGCTAGCTCAAACATTTTGCACTGTTTAATAAAACATTTTCAAAATATTCTAAACGAAAAACACTTTGCCAGACAAACCGCCGTACTTCTACAGTGTATATAAATGACGACGATTATGGCCGAGATGATGTCCATAAATAAGTCCTACTGAGTAAAATATAAGTTACCTTAAACTCCTGGATTCTCCGTATGTGTTCCATGCCTTTACTGTGTAATGAATGCGCAAGACACTGGCAGCGTTGGTTATTATTTTCTTGCCGCAGACAGGCACACTCGAACATAGTGCTCACACTTTTGCGCATTAACTCGTTATGTCTCGCACGCTTTCATCACAGTCAGTTTACACAGACTTCAATGTTCGAACGGACTGATGTTACACCGAATCGTTTACTTCAGAATCTCAACGCTATGGTAACTAGTATAAGCAGAGACTCATCCGAACTCAAAACCAAGCATGCAGAATTATACCTCTTCGGAGTCTGCAGATGAAAAACGACCATGGGCAAATAATCGATCCGGCCGATATACTGTTATTAAACTCAGCTGTTAGCCTATACCGCGGACTACACAAAAGTTTTGCTGCATTAAATCTGTGTAAATGGTTCAGTCGACTGATTTACAAGTCATGCTGATGTGCTGATGTGCATTACAGTCTGTACTTATCGTCAGAAATATACGGAATTTCAGGTTGATTAATAGAGCTCCATGAGCCCATGCATGCACAGTTGTCACAAATGCGTATACGGCCTTTGACATGCAATCGCAGAAATATTTATAAGCTATTCATATAGTCGAACTGAAATTAACCGTTTCTGAAACTGCATGCCCAATTGCTTAATCCACACGGTGTTTCATAAAAGACAACTTTTTTATAACTCACTCGAACTGTGGTCAATTTATACGAGCTTTTTAACAGCTTTAGCTGAAGAAATACTAATTCAAAATATTTTAACAAAATATGACTGTTAGTTAAACATTCTTTGCTAATCGTGACGTAATGCTGAGGTCATAATGTGTCGTGAGTACAAGCTCAATTGTCAAGCTCACTGTCTCAACCGATGCTGTCAGTTGCTACTCTGCTTCGATAGTGAACTTTATCTGTCTGGTTCGCTGATAAAAATGTTTATCGTGTCAGCACTAAGCAACATGAGGGCATGAAATCAGGCGTCTCGCGATCCAAAAATTCAACCATCTAGCAAGCGGTGTGTGCTGGTGCTTTGTCTTGCTGAAAAGTATAAAAGTCAAGCTATCCTCACAAGTGTGTGAAAGTGATTGTTTTGAGCGTTTTTTGTGCCTGCAATGGTAAAACTTCAATAGTTTGTCACCAGTGAATCAGATAAAGTTCACCATCGAAGCAGGGTAGCTATTCAAAAAGTGTCAGTTGCGACAAGCAAGTTTGTACTCATGGCACATTATGACGTCAGCATTGTATCACGACTAGCAAATAATTTTTACCTAACAGCCAAATTTTGTTAAAACAGTTTGAATTAGTTTTTTAGCTACATCTGGTAGAAACTTCGTGTCAATTGATCGTCATTTTAGTGAACTATGAAAGAAAGAAAAAGGCTGCCTTTTACGAAACACTGCTATGTTAAGCATGTAACCTATGCGTTTCACTTTTTTATGCACACTCGACAGAAAAAAGTATTAAACGACATACGTTAGCTTTCTGGCAATTGATTGTTACGTTTTAAATTAGTAAGCCGTATATATCTCAGTCTAAATGATTCTATATTGATACTTTCAAATAATTTTTAATAACCAAAAATATTTGGCCAAGTTTGACAATTTTTGTTAATGCGTTTTACATTTACACGTCAAACGACATGCTAATTTATGAATTTCACGTCAGAAAAGTTGTAGCCGTAAACCCTTATCACGAAATTTTTGTGACAGTTGATGGGCCGCCGGCGAGGGGCGGGACGTGGTCTGCCGTAATTTATCATTTAATAACGACTTTTATATACACTGTGTCCAAAAAAGTAATCCCTTAGTCATTGTTCCATAAAAATGTCAAATCTGAACGAATCTAAATAACACTTTGAACACTTAATTTACAATAATTTTTTAAAACGATGGTCGAATTTCGTTAAAAATTATTATTTCTTAGTGGAGTTACTGATAGTTGAATATCGATAACAAACTATCTTCGTTACCAATATGGCGTTACGTAGCCCACTGCAGTCGCTTAATCGGAAGTGACGTGTGTTGACGCAATCAACGTAAACAATAACAAAATGGTATACGACTTGACATTAACATATTATAAGCCAAAATATCTGTTATAAATTTTCATGTAACGAAACATAAAAACATTCGATATAACCAATACATGTTTTTTGCATGGATGCGACACATTTTATGAAACCAGTGTGTTTAACCTATGTCGAAAACTGCGTTTAATTCTTTGCCGTTTATAGTAACAGTTTGTTCAATTCCTGGATTTGCGGGTCGCGTTTTACTTCTCAGAAAATTTTATTTAAAAATTGTTTAAACGTAGTTATTTTGGATTTTTATTGGCAATTTAAATGCAAAAAGAATGGATGCATTCTTATTCCAGATCGCCACCAAATTTTGTTGTTTTCTGGAAAATGTCAACAAAATTTTTTTTATGCTTGTTGACTCAATTTACAAAAAGATAGGCTGTAAACTGACATAGGTGACAATAATATTAACAAGCAACATAACTCTTTTTGCTTCAGCAAGATTAAGTCATATACGTCAAAATTAATATTGCAGTAATTTTTTACAGTATTTAGTCTGATAATATTACTTTGTTGTTTTTGCTGTTTTGAATAAATTAAAACCAAATGCTTATAAACGGACATTCTTGAACAACGTGACTCATTGCATATATAGTTTGATAAAACTGCGTTTCTTAATAAGGTACGACAATTTTAATTTTATGAACAAATAATTGAAATAATGATAAAACAGTTGCTTTATTATTTTATTATTCCCGGCCGTACAAATAGTTTATGGACTATTTGTACAGATTTGTACGGCTGCCGGATATTCTACAGTAGTCTGTGGGCTATTTATCTGATTAATATATTTTACGAATTCGGCCACCGTGAATTCTGAGACACTATAAAATTTGCAGCTTTTAAAAAATCTTTGTGTCGTTGTATACTCACATCATTGGAGTTAGGGTTTAAATTAGGGTTAAGTTTAGACTAAGGCTTAAACTTAGGCTTAGGACAAGTAATAGGCTAGTGAATAAAAGTTGACGCCATTGTAGCTATTTTATGCCAATGTTTACATTATATTTTATTTCGTTGGATGACAATAGCAATCAGACATGCTCGCACTGAATAGGGTTGGTTGAGTTGATTTACAGTTTGGGGTTAGAATTAGTTATAAGGTAGTGTTAGTTACCAAAATGTAAAATGTTAAAATCTCAACAAAATGCTACTACATGTTAGTCTGTATTATGCAAATTTAAGACTATCTTTACGAATTATGTGGCGATACATCGATGCCGAAATAAAATTGTATTTTTATGACTTATGGTTGAGTGCTCATGCGTATTGGCTAAAGCCGCCGAAGACGGCTGCCGCATAAATAATTTGACGGTTAAATACGGCTATTTATCCGGCAGCCGGTTAAATATCCTATGCTTGTTCATTTTCTTTATGCATGGCAAAATTTGCTATTTATTTTTATAATGTTGGTAATAATCATAAGCTCTGACAAAAAAGTCTCTGTTATTAAAAATAAAATAATTTATGAATCAAAACTGATTGAACAATAAATGTACTACAACCTATGCATACTAGCCTATGCAACGCATGTTGTTAAAATCTGTTATTTCAAATTTTCAACTACAAAATGCATTAAAATGCTTATACGCAGTTGTGGCTTTATTTAAGACTGCAAAATAAAAGGACTGAACGTTTAATGCCCATTGCGAAATTCTGCATTGCGTATTGGAGAAAATAGACGCGTTCCTAGTGTGTTTCTAATGATGTTAGAAAACTGGCTTAGTAAATGTTATAATGTGTGAGATGGTGCTCTGCATCGTCCATTTTTTCAGATCAGAGCGTGGCGTTAGACAGGGCGGAGTAGTTGCAACTAAAGACACATTTGTTTGACTGATTGAAGCTGCGGCGCCTAGTGACTTCTGCTTTTAAACACCGTGTATAAATCCGCTTTATTATTATTATTATTATTATTAAATAAATGCCCTAAGGTGTAAAGAACCAAAGGGCTAAAAACTAAGCTAAAACTAAAAAAAAATGGAAAAGCTAGAGGTCTGGTGCATCGTCGGATAAAAAGGTTTCGCTGATCAAGATAGCGTTAGAACGCTGTACAACAATAGAAAGTCGCTGCCATAAAAATGACGTTTCTCTGTGATCTCCAGACAGAGACGCAATACGACCACCCAAAGTGTTAAGAAAATCTGAGGCTGAAGAGTGAGTGGTGCCATGCAATTATTATTATTATTATTATTATTATTATTATTATATTGACTACGTAATTAAAGTAGTTGAATCGCATGGGAGCGATTGCTATGCGCACCATGCTTGCACCAACATTATTCTGTACGCTGATGATATCCTGCAGTTGCTGTCGCCGTCTGTCGTAGGTTTGCAGCAGTTGTTAAATGTTTGTGAAATTGCGATCAATTCACTGGGCTTAAACCTGAACTATCGCAAGTCAGTATGCATGCGTGTATAGGTTTTCGTTATTTGATGAGCTCGCATTGTACCAATATCCAATCAATTAATGGTAGCGTGTTGGACTGGGTCGATGAAATGCGCTATTTAGACATATACTTAGTAAGTAGTAGTAAGTTCAATTTTGCTCAGGCTTTATTCCAAAAACAGGTGTTTGTTTGCGTTTTTATGATGCTATGGGTTTTTTTGATGAATAAAGTTAATTATAACTAGGCTATACAACTGTGGGGGTCCGGTTAACTTGAAAAGTTGACGTTTGTGTTAAACCTATAGAAATCACAGGCGTGCGGTAGCACAGCCCTGTGTTAATAGCGACCGGCTAAATCAAGGGAAAATGGCAAAATTCGACCCCGCGCAGATCCGAAATCCCTCAACCGATCGACACAAAATTTGAAACAGGTGATTATGTCGGCGAGACGACCCCCTGTACAAAATTTCGTGCAAATCCGTCCATTGGGGGCTTCTCGGCAAATGGGTGAAATATAACGAAAATTTTTCTAGTATATATATATACCTTTTTTGTTGACCGACCTACAGGTCAGACCGCCCGGCGGATTTTCACGCGCGATGGCTCGGACAACGCGGTCTCACGCAAGGGTCAAACC
>Ga0209367_1014045_pt1 | contig 10214 bp, 4 predicted proteins | sample WorMetLIZISLAND2_FD_187412 | JGI IMG/M metagenome (GOLD analysis project Ga0209367, IMG submission 187412) | Marine gutless worms symbiont microbial communities from Max Planck institute for Marine Microbiology, Germany - Olavius geniculatus... ...
GCCTATTTGGCTGCGGTTAAGGCGGGGCGCGTTCACCTCTGTCGGGTGGCAGGTAACACTGTGTGATCCCATATGACAAGTGACGCTCCGTAGCTCTGAGATGGGTTCGCTCATTAGGAGCTATATGCGACCTTTAACCTCTCTTCTTTAGGCCCATTGTGTGTCTGTTGACAGCGAATAATCGACATCGTGAAGGTGAACGTGGACACGAAGGCTGTATGGCCGTTCGTGCGCAACGTCGTCGTCGATGAACCCGACCAGTTGGACAGCGTGAAACAACTACTGCTCGACTTTCACTCGCCACGATTGAAGCCGGCGCGACTCAGCAACGAGGACCTTGTTGAGATGATCTACTACGCGCGCCAGCTGAAGGCGCGAGGCTTCGAAGTGTTCAGACAGAGTCAGACGCGCAACTGTTGTCAGACGATGTCCGCCATTATGCCTTCCGGCGTGCCAGAAAAATGCTGCCAGCAAACACTCTACGTCAACAGACGATTTGTCAAGAATTAAGCGCGGTTTCCATCCAACGCAACGAAAGTACGCAAGAAAGTGCCGTAAGTACGTAACAAACGCAGCGAACGCCAGAAAAAGTACGCAGTAAACGCAGCCAAAGTAGTTGATGCAACAACGGCTGTTCAAATCCGCAACCCTCTCTGCTGCTCGGTCGTCTGTTTTCACAATTAAATGCCGCGCAACAAAACGAATTTTAATCATCTGCTGATGCTCTGGAACTAGTTTAGGACAAATCGTTTTGGCGATATATCGCAACGGTGGTATGCTACGGCTGAACGCTTCGCGTCACGGTGATGATGAGTGTCAAATGAACGGTCGCTTGCCTCGTCGGTGATCGGTCGTTGCGTCCGTTTCGTCAGTTTCAGTTATATGATATCTGTTGCGTTAATACCCCGTTTACACGATCCAGCAAACGTCCAGCATTAGCTAGCACGTGTATTTTGAATACATTTGCTGGAAGTTTGCTGGACGTTTGCTGGAGAGTGTAAACACCCCATTAGCCTACACACGTTCCGTCAGTTAGTCAGCTACGTCGATTGCGTTACGTCCGTTGAGTTGCGGGCGTTGTGTTGAGTGGAAACCCCGCTTTAGCGAGCAATATTGTTGTCGCATAGCATGCACAAAAGACTGAAAGGAGTTCGAATAGCTGATGAGCATGCCTGATGAATGTGTTGGCGCTTAGGAGTCCGCTGAAAATAATTGTGATGTAAATCATACGTGTGTTGGGGTCTGAGACTGAAAGTTTCTTGACCTTGACATTGATTATGATTCGTCCCACATCCATCTGGACACATTAAGCCACACTCCGTCGCCATTTGTATCTGTCAGGAGTTCCCACCTTTGCATGCTTCCTCCCAACTAAGTTGGCGGGGATGTCGAGATCCCCTATGTTGTGACAACTTGTACCTGCAACTGCATTTAATCTTTTCTCAGTAGCCAGATATAAATGTCTAAGCTAATGCATAATGTTCGTGCTTATACTTTTTGATTTTTGCCGTTTTACATCTGCGCTTATACAACATTAAATGAATTGCTTGCAGTTTTTTATATATAATAGGTTTTATAAAGTTTGAAAAATCACTGAACAGTTTTGTACACAACAACAACAACTATTACTACTACATCCAGCATCTTCGATTTTGTTATTTGCCTGTATGTGGGACTGCAAATTTAGTCTACATACCAAACTTCGTGCAGATGGGTGAAAAACCAGTTATATCTGATGGACGACATTTAAAATGGTGATCGCCGCCATCCTGAACTTACTACTTTTCTCGATTCTGGCCACATGACCTATTTCTAGTAGCAACTAACAACATTCCTGCAAAATTTTATGAACTTTTTCAGTCGGCAGCTGATTTGTTACGCTTTGTGTAAAAATACAAAATGGTGGCCGTTGCCAATCGCCATGTTAAATTTTATTTTTGTTAGATTTTATGGCATAACTACATGTAAAACGTCAAACGTAGCTCGCATATGAAATTTCGTGCAAGTATGTGCAATAGCAAATAAGTTATGAGCGATAAACGGAATTTAAAATGGCGGCCGCCGCCATCTTGAATTTATTTTTTGTCGATTTGGGTCACACGATCTACTTCTGGCAGCAGCCGACAACATTACTGCAAAATTTTATCAATCTATGTCAATCGGAGGCTAAGTTATTGCTGTTTGTGCAAAAGTCCAATATGGCGGCAGCCGCCATCTTGGATTTTTTTGTTTAATATTGTGGCATATATGTATGTAAAACCTCCAGCGTAATACCAAATTTCGTGCAAATATGTGGAATAGTAAACGAGTTATGAGTGATAGATGAAATTTGAAATGGCGGCCGCCGCCATCTTGAATTTATTATTTTTGTCCATTTTGGTCGAATGGTCTATTTTCCATGAAAGCCGTCTACATTACTGCAAATTTTCGTTCATTTACGTCAATCGGCGGCTGAGTTATTGCTGTTTGTGCAAAAATCCAAGATGGCGGCCGCCGCTGTCTTGGATTTTATTTTTGTTCAATATTTTGGCATAAATGCATGAAGGACCTCCAGCCTAATACAGATGCCAAAGTTCGTGCGAATATGTGCAATCGTAAACGAGTTATGAGCAATAGAGAAAATTCAAAATGGTGGCCGCCGCCGTCTTGAATTTGTTATTTTTGTCCATTTTGGCCAGTAGTCTATTTCCGGTGGAAGCCGTCTACCCGGGCCTACTGCAAAATTTCATTCATCTACGTCAATCGGCGGCTGAGTAATTGCTGTCTGTGCAAAAATCTAAGACAGCGGCCGCCGCTATCTCGAATTATAATTTTGTAATGCTGGACCACCCACAAAGTTTATTTCTGCACCTGAAAATTAATTTCCCTTCAAATTTCGTGTTGATCAAGTGCGTACTTTTCGAGATATCGCGATTTGAAAATTTCGCAAATTTAGCTTAAAATGCTTAATCAGGCCCTCAAAAATCATGTTTTTGGCGAGTTTTGACCTCTAAACATTTTTTTCATCATCGAGACCCAAAAAGCCTCTACCTCACGCGGAAACACGCGTTTTGAGCCATAAACAGTTGTGATCGGTTCTCTGGTGTGATCTGTAGGCGTGAGCAAGAATACAAAAATAAGGATAGAACATAAAAAATAACGGAAAATGCCCTCCCTACGCAGACCCCCTTCCCGTCGTCCTACATCAACCAAATTTTGCCTGTGGGGTCGTATCTCGTATATCTTTCTTGGTTTTGAGTTTCATTAAAATCGGTTGAAAAATGAGGGAGCTGTGGAGGGTCGCACAAGCCGTGATTATTCGTTGTTTCGAGTTCTAAAGACACTGTAGACACTTTCTGCTATGCAGATTTTTGTGAATAAAAAATTAAAGACTGTCGTTAAATGGTGTGAATGGTAAATTGATTTAGTTTTTAACTTTAGATTTTGGGTGAAATAAGATTTTTTGACGAGACGGCAGAGACGGGGGCATTGCATTTACCGTAACACTCTCTAGTTCCGCTGTTCTTCTCCGGCCACCTAGCTAAAACTCTCGGCTGAAACAGTTAGACATAGTGACAGCAACTTACTAGAAACATTTAGGCCTAAGCTAAAGACATTTCTGTTAGGCCCCTTATCTTTAGCATAATACAACAACTTATCCTTACTGGCATTACCTGCCGTCAGCCGTCTCTGAAGTTACCACCTAACGACGCTATACGAAATCTGTTATTTTACGCGCGACAGCACGTAGTACTATAGCGCGTCTTTTTAGCTGTCGTCGAGCAGTCTGTCTGTCTGACCGTCCTTCCGTCACACTGCGATTGTATCAAAACGGTGCTGGCTAGGATCAGTGGAGGATCTAGGTTTCAGCAAAGGGGGGGGGCGGAATATCCCCTCGCTCCTTCCCCTCCCCTTCCCTTCCCTCTCCCTTCCTACTTTCCCCTTTCCTTTTTTCTCTTTTTTCCTTAAAAGAAAGACCCCTTGAATCCAGCTAAGGGGTCTGAGGGAACGCTATGAGCTTCCCGTAGTGGGGTCTGAAGCGGAGCCCCAGCCCAAATCGAGTTTGGTGCATTTTAGCCTTAAAATATTACGTCTGGTAACAATAATTTTAATCATTTTCTTAATACACGAACTTATTAATTAGCAGTTCGGCAGAGCATTATAAAGTGTTTCCTCATACATAGGAGCTCAGGGGGAGGCGCACGTCTGCCCCTCCCCTTAAATTCGCCACTGGCTAAGACCGCGAAGTTCACTGAGACTCTACTTTTAGAATCTCTAAGGCTTTTCCAAAAATTCGAAAGGAATTATTAAGGCCGAGGGCACACATAAGAGAAGATGGGTAAAATTGCGATTTTTAACCATTAATAAGTCGTATCTCAGAAACGGTGCGAGATAAGACTAAGGTTTAGGAAGGCACATATGTCATTTTGATTGCCACTAAAATCAATGACCTTAGATGACCTTAAGCTGCCGTACTGCACATTAACGCACAAATCACAGATTTTCGAACGGAGCTTACCGCGAAAATTTGAAAGAAGATAGACACATACCGTACTATCAGCGTTAAAAATATAGCAACGCCGAAAAGCGCACAGTATACACCACCGTCGCAGCGCTCTCTACCAAAGGCGCAACCTAGCAACAGTTGTCTAAAAACCGTTACTATTAGCAGGCTGCAAATATTTACAAATATCCTATGTAACCTCTCCATTGCCTCCAAACAGGGGTACTGAAATGACCGCTCATTCACATAAGTTGGTGTCCTTTGGACAGCTGGATTTTTAAAGGGAGATAGGAATGAAGGAATGAAGATAGCCAACAGAGTTACCCAGAAGTACTGAACACACAGTAAAACTGCGTTAACAGAACTTGTCCCAAGTCTCTTACAGTGGACCCGGTAAAACACCCCTGAATTACTAGTTGTATACTCAATCACACATCGATATTAGAGATCGGTGAATACAAAATATACAAACACCACTTCGGCGTACATCGGCACATCGATCGACGAGCCTGTACACACAGATAGAGCGCTGAGCTGAATTTATTGGCATGATCATCTTAAGTAGTCTCGGGTCTAAGCATATAATTATTAAAACGTCAGTATAATTTATATCCCTGCTTTGTATACAATGTGCTGTGTTTCTGAGAACGGATAATACGTCTACAGTGTGAATCAGAAAATTTTATATCCTTAAAATTTTATAAACTTTATTTTTCAAGGACTAAAAATTTTAAAGCTAAATTTTGCACGCATACTTGGCGTTAGAATTTACGCCAAAGTGCAACGTTTCATTCGATTATTTTTAAATTTGATAAAGTTATGCCATATTATTCGCGCTCACTCAGAGAATTTTTCATTTTTATAACGTATTTACCACAAAACAGAAACTTTTGATATTTGTCAACAAACAAAATAATGGTTAAAACACGCAATTTGGGGGGGGGTATTACAGTTTCCGAAAAAGCTTAAAAGTATTTCATAAAATAGTTCTTGATAACGCTCACATCTGATGTTCAAAATGTTCAACATCGGCCAAAGCGCATGCATTCACACGAATAAGTTTGTAAAATGTCTGCAGCATTGCACCGCACACAGAACAGTCAAGTGAATTGAAGTCTGGTGAATTTGGTGGCCATTCATTCTGTACGACAAAGTCAGTACAGCGAGCGAAGTGAAAATGGAAAATTCTCTGCATGAGCGCGCATGTCATGGCATAACTTCGTCCAATTTAAGAATAATTAAATGAAACTTTATAATTTGGCGTAGATTTGAACGCAAAATATGCGCGTAAAATATGGCTTTAAATTTGTCTGTTTTTGAAAAATGAGGTTTAAGAAAATTTACGGGTGTAAAATTTTCTGAGTCACCCTATATAGTTGTGCACCTGATTTTAATGCAGATCATGTTGGAATACGGGCGCCCACAACCAGATGCGGGGAGGGGCACTTCGTACTTGTATTTGTCATTTGCGACAGAAAACAGTTCGTCACTAAAGCTACTAACGTTTACAATTTGCATTTAAACCGCCAGATTTGACAGAAACCTGATCAGCTGCACGTGAATTAAACTGTAAAGGCTACGTTCGACTTCGGAACACGGTATGTGAATAAACTGATCCTTAGAAAGTATAAAGCTCTAGACAAAACGTGTTCGTCGTCAGTCACTTGGTGATAGTGGTCTTCGTTCGATGGCAAGTGAAAACAGTAATTACTCGTACACAAACAGGCCCAACAAGTGCTTGCCATTTGAAAATGAGCTGAAAAATCGATCACGCCACGTGGGGTAGGCGATCGATAATGATGGGACATAAAATATCACTCTACACCGCGTCTCAATAATACGTGCCGCTTTTTGAATAACTACGTAAAACGTTGGCCGATTTTTATTATTTTTAGCACACAATATCAGGAAAAAGCTTGACGTAAATGACCATAGTTTAGTTTATGTCACCTAAATACTGTTGTTACACTACTTTGTAAAGTGCAGAAGTCGTAAATTGGCCGTTTGCAACAATGAATTCACACTATTCATACATGCGTCGGCTCCGAAATGATGAACTAAATAGCGACAAACACGAGTAACAGATATTACCTCTCAAAAAAATCACGCGTGTCACATCACATCATCCGTATTACAGCATATGTTCAAAATGTCCGCTTCCAGCACGAACGCAAGCGGTAGACGTTGTCGCCACTCGCTAACTGGAAGTTCAATAATTACGTGACTCAGAGCGGCTCACTCTCAACGTTATTTTGGTTCGCCGACGTACAATCTTCAAATGAGTACGATAAATATTAAATAAGTAACAGATTTTCAATTATTTTGTGGTTTCAATGATTTTCTGAGACAACACATACGCTATCCAGTATCAATTCATTGTTGTAAACGGCCAAACTATATGCATTTTACAGCGTAGTGTAACAACAATAGTTAGGTAAAATTAGCTAAGTTATGCATGGTCATTTACGTCAAGTTTTTTATTGATGTTGCATGCTAAAGATTATCAAAATCAACTAATGTTTTACGGAGTTATTTAAAAAATAACAAGAAGTCAAGTTGTCGCTAGGGTGAGGCCGACCGTACTGGTTGTCACTGACCTTGAAAGTCTTCCAAAATCGATAATTTCTATTTTATCTAAAAGGGTGTATGCTACTTTTTATTAATCACTGATAGTAACCTAAGTTTTATCTATCATCGTTTTCGAGATATGGTAAGTTTTCCGTTGGAAAACAAACGCACATTTTTCTTACCCGCGTCCATTTAACTTCGAGTATGTTCCCCTTAGAGTAGATGATTGAAATTTTGCACGCCCAAGTTTAACACCCATGGCTAATTGCTCGTGTAAAAAGTTTTTTCCTACGACCTACCCGTTAGCCACAGTACATCCGTTACAGACAGACAGACAAACAGACGACGGACGAACAAACGACAACTCATATCATAGGGCCGACTTAAGCTTACAGCTTAACGGTCGGTTTAAAAGTGGCATGTATTTTTTAGACACGGTGTAGACTGTGGACGTTAAAATTGAGGCCTATCAGGGGCTTATCAGGGGCGTCATTTGGTGAGGGTTACAGGGGTCTATGGTTGCCCAAGAATTAATGATTTTAATGTTTTCCCTGTAAATCGTACCTTTGATTAAACGTGAAACAGCATTATTGCTGCAAGAAAAAATACGTAGGCTTACGTCATATTTTATTTAACATCACGTAGTTGATATTAGTAATAAAATTCTATAGTTAAATTCTTCATCATTTGCAAGCGTGTAGCAGTCATAAAAACGTCAATTTAGTCCGTCTTTCTGTCGCCCTCGTGAGTCCTGCGTAAACAACGGACAACAAGCGTTTGGTCTTCGATTTGGTCAGTTGATTTTCAGGAAAATTATTTAAATTGTTGCCAACAGATGTCACATTTTATGGCTAAAATGCACGAAGTTTGATTTCGCCTGAGACTTTGCCCCAGCCCCAGACCCAGGTGGGGGAGCTTACAGCGCTCCCCTAGACTTTCTAGCTGGATTTAAGGCAGACTTGCCTTGCCGTGGATATGGATATCCATGGATACATGTATATCCATGGATATATTCATGTGTGGATATCTGACTTGAACTATACGCTGTAGATAATATCATAATATCATAATATCCATAATATCCATGGACATTATGCTGGCGCACATACTTATATGTGAGTGAGTGAGTGAGTACGAGTACTTATATCCGCACTTAAGCAAAAAAAGTCACAATGCGCCGCAGCCTAAACGTACAGATTCGCCTTAAGTAGCCGCCTATGCTTTGTCTGTTTATAACATTTTTCTGTTTATTGTTTGTACTCTTCATTACAGTTGCAGCTGCAGCAGTAGCGCATGCTAGATCAGTTTGACTATGGCGCGAGTGACTAGCAGCAACAGTCCACTGGATCAGGTCGGTGACGGCAAGGTGCTGGCACTACGCCGTGAGGACAACAGTGTCTGGGAACGACGTGCTCCTCTGTCACCGTCACACGTCCAACAGCTCGTCAAATCAGGCGTCAAAGTCATCGTCCAGCCGTCCAACCGCAGAGCCTTCCCCATGCAGGTCACCTACCGTCACTCACTGCACTGCTCGACTAGCTCAATATGCGTCCCTCTACTAGTGATATGATACTTTTTACTGTTCATTTTTGGTCAAGTTCAAAGCTAATTTACAATTGATTGATTTGTCCAAATGTCAACATATTTGACTGATTTGGGTAGCTATAACAATAGTGTTTTTGAAGCCATTTTTTCTTGGTAGTTTATGGTATTATTTATTTTTGCTTTAATTTGGGTTTTATTTTGTAGCTGTTATTGCTAAACAAACAAATAAATAAAAGAAATAAATAAACCTATTTTACCGTAACTTCTGATGACGGATTATTAAATTATTGTTATTTGCGCTTAGAAACTAATGATGCAGTCAGCTACAGCACACGTATGAAAAAAACATTTGGTTTAGTCTTACGAAAAAAAAACTGAGAAAAAGTACGAAAGATTTTAGAATCGTTTGTGAAGACATAAAATCAGAAGTCTGAAAGCCCTAGTTACAAGTAAAAAAAAAAATGCGATATCGCAAAAAAACGCACAACAATAGATACACTATTTGCCGCCAACTGCGTGAGATACGATTTTTTTCCAGTTTCGACTGAAAGATGAACGGTTTGTGAATTTGCACGACTTTTCAAGGTTATTCAAAGTCGTCGATTTCGGTACCAATAAGAAGCGATTATACACTGTGTCTCAAAAATGCACCCCTGACGTTTTTGACTGTAACTTGAGAACCAATTATCAGATTTTGATAATTCTGGTTACAAATATTCTTGCCACAACTTGTCATAATGTGAGTATTTAGTTTCCCACTTCACCCAACGTTTGTTTCTGTACTATTTAGGGAAAACAGATCAAGCGAAATATGTGTCAAAATAAACAGAAAACCTGAAAAACATCCCCAACATTATTGATCGTAACTTGAAAAAAAAATTAGCAGAATTTTTTTTTAATTTTTGGCAAAAATATTCTGACACAACTGGCTATTAAATAAGTGTTTTAGTTTTTACTTCACCCAACGTTTGTTTTTGCACTACCTGGGGAAAGCAGATCAAGCATAATACATGTTAAAATAAATGAAAAACGTCAATAAATTCCATCTATCCTAATCTGTGGGCCCCCAACAGCCGGTCTATTACAAAGTTTGACTGTCTTCCAGCAGTATGTCTACCAGATATAAGTTTAGAAATGTTTGTGAAATCAAGAAGCGACTGGTATAGCCTGGATTGGTCTGGAGCGGAACATTATCGATACTGCTGTCAATGAATGGAGAAAGCGTCTCCTTGCCTGTGTTTGCATAGTAGGCCAACGTTTCAAGCATTTTTACTCGCGAAAGCAGCTATGCTATAGCGCGTCTTAGCTATCGCAATTCTGTCCGACTGTCCGTCCGTCTGTCACACGGGTGGATCAGGCAAAAACGGTCCAAGCTAGGATCTCCAAATCTTCACCATCGACTGCCTGGAAGACTCTAGTTTCAGGAACCGTAAAGCTTTTTCGTAAACTCGAAGGGGGTCACCCCGAACGAGGTCGCTAAATGAGAGGGAGATGGTCAAAATTTGCGATTTTTGGCCAATAACTCGCTGTATCTCAGTAACGGTGCGAGATAAGGCCTAGGTTACTATTAATCACCAATAGGAAATCGTATACTGGCTTTCGATTGGCGCTGAATTCA
>Ga0209367_1014046_pt1 | contig 10214 bp, 4 predicted proteins | sample WorMetLIZISLAND2_FD_187412 | JGI IMG/M metagenome (GOLD analysis project Ga0209367, IMG submission 187412) | Marine gutless worms symbiont microbial communities from Max Planck institute for Marine Microbiology, Germany - Olavius geniculatus... ...
CATTACGCGTTTTCCCGTCTGTTTGTCCGTCCGTCTGTCGAGTGTCGAAAGTAAAAAAAAACAGATAAGCAAAATTGATGCGAGCGTTCCGCTGGGCAGAAATAACCGGTGTGGAAATCTTTCATTTTCGTTAAACTATATAAAAGGTCGTTATCATAGGCGGATTTAGGGGGGGGACAAAGGGGCCATGGCCCTCCAAGATGCCAAAGTCGTTTTTTGCCTAGCATATGCAGTGCATTTCTGCAGTAAAACTAGTAAAATTTATACTAAATGTATGCATTTTTAGGGGGGTTCATGCCCAAAGAATCGTTTGCTTCCGGGGCTGCGCCTCGGCGACAGGCTTCTCCCCAGTAAGTTCACCTAGCTTTGTTTTTGGCTTTCGGCCACAATTTTTGGCCCTTGTTGCTTGTTGCAGTCAGTTTCGGCTGTCGTGTCGTGTTGTGACTCCAATTTCTGGCTATGCCTACGTAAGAGTAAGTAACAACAATTAACGATTTTAAGAAAAAGGGAACGTGGCCAAAGTCAGGTGGCCTTTTTTATTCTTTTGGTTTAATATTTTTATATCTTTTGAATAAACCACGATTCGATTCAAGGGGGTTAAAAGGGCCTGATAGAACATACACGTAGATCGGATTGTGATGGACTGGCTGTGCAGAATACGCGATGGCTCAGAACTGTTTGTACGGTCAGCGCCGAGCAGTAGACATTTGCTACGAGCGATTCGTGGCTTCGGCCTCCAGTTACGAGCACCACGCCAGACAGAACCACCATTCGGCCGTCAGGACTTACTGCCAGTACGTATAAATCTACATGCACTGTGTCTTTAAACTCCGTGAGACATTTGCCGACTTTGGTAATTTTTGGCAGGCAACATCACGAAAAAAACTTCTGTAGACTGTAGTTTTACGTACATTTCATAATCCTGTTGCTACACTACCTTGTGAAACGCAGAAGTCGTAGTTTGGCGGTTTACAGTGGAGTATATAATCAAGACAGCTAAAAGAATACAGCTGACGAAGTTCTCTTAAATAATTTTTGCAGAAAAACTGGACGTGAAAAGTAGTTGACTACTGGCTTAAGTCGAACACTGACAAATGTGTATGGGACTGCGGACCGAGTTCCTGTAGTTTTCAAATAGGTAGGTTTTGAACCAGGTATTCAGCATAGTGGATTAAATCCGGGCGTTACAGATATAGATGTAAAACATTTTTACGTGTTTTTGTTTTTGTCACATTTTTTAACGTTTTAACGTTTTTTTATTTCCTGAACGTTTTTTTACTAAGAACGTGCATTAAGAATGCCATTGAGAACTTGGCGAATCACTTTTTAAATCACAGAAATGAATTAATAGGTCATAGTGATGGGATTATACTTAGTTAGTCCAAAAATACTAAATAAAAAGTTTTTTTTATCTAGTATATTTGGTTAGTATAGTGCTATGGTGTTACGATTACATGGTTGAATTGCAATTAAGCAAAGTTTTTTTTTGTCTAGACTATAGTTCCGGGTATACTGCACCTACAGCATTAGGCATTAGGCAAGAGATTGAACCAATTATGGGCCAACTTTTTGTGCAACGTTTTGAAAACTTTTCTTTTACTTTTCTGGAACGTTTTTTTACATCTGTGGCTGCAGGTACGTAAGGCAGCTGGAGTCGTGTGTGAGAAGCAATGTGAGGGCTTGGTGCGGCGAGCGACCGGCGCAGATGACGCCCGTGCTGGTCGACGTGTCAGCTGACGTCAGCTACAGGTGCCCCCCAAGACAACATCATCACCACCACCGCTCTTCCGATTCTGTAACAACTGATGTGAGTTAACAGTAAACACTTGGGTCTATTGGCCCGTGGACAGACTTTGCTATAGGGGTTTCAACGGTACACCTTCAGTCCTCATCATATCATAGGCCTGTCGTTTGCTATGGCGCTTCGTATACGCAGCACAAGGGCGCCGCAATGTACAAGAAACATTAGGCCTATAGGCCTACTAAAACATGCAGTTAGTTATAAAAACGAAAATGTGATAAAAGCCTGAATTCATAGCACTATAGGCAATAGCCATCTGGCATTTAGGCCTATCTTGCCAAGGTGTCCAGCAGGATACGAGACAAAGCGCCGGTAAAGTAGCCATGCCGCTATCTGAAGCAATTTGGCCACGATTCGCAATGCAGGTGTATTTTGTCAGTACCCTCGTTTGGGGGAAATGAAGGGGTGGCCCGACTTGGTACCCCAGGGTAGCCGTCGAGCAACCCTACTTGTTTAGACAGTTTTCCAGCAGTGCGTACCGTTTAGCCACAATACATACGTGGCAGACAGATGACGACACAGCTTGTGCCCAAGCTCGACCTGACGGTATACCGGTAATAGTTTGCTGTTCAACAGCCTGTGGTTAGACGTATCAAACGCTATCCAACGTATAACTCACGCACTCACTCACTGCTGCGCGTAACCGGCTGTGGGTCGTAGCGCCCTCCACGTTGACCGGTCGTCAGCAAGAGCCCATGCGTCGGCAGCAGTGAGTCCGGTGTCCCGAACAATCTGACTCATCCATGTAGTCCGTAGTCTACCAGCGGGGCGATTCCAGTCGTGGTGCGGTATGTCTCCGAATCCACTGCAAGCTTCAGGGCCTTATGTGCTGGTGTGTTGGTGGGCAGACAGCGAGTATGGCCGAAAAAGGAATGACGACGAGCGGCGATGGTACTGAGTATGCTTGGCAGATTCGTACTGTCCTGTTGGTGACGCAGTCATTCCACCTAACACCAAGAATACGTCTTTGGCATGTCATGTAGAATGCCTGTAACCTGCGTGAGTCTGTTAACGAGCAAACGAATTGATGATCCACCAGAAAATGGTAGAGTTATAAATAGGCAGCGAACGCGCTTACTTGAAACAATTTTTTCCACCTTAGCAGTGGTGTTTTTCTTGCGATATTTTTCTTCGGTCTCGTCAGCCAAATTATGACAACAGTAACGAGTTAAATTCCACAGCTTTTTCCGTATCAAAAGCCTTTAAGAGAATAAACATGTTTTGATCGTAACGCGGCTAATATTTTAGCTGTCTGTAAATATCGCGATCTACAGGGCCTTATTCAAGAGTTTTCTGTAACGTTAAGCCTACACCGATTCATCGACGGTCGCCAGGCGGCGCAACCGGTTTCGCTCGACCCAGTTGCTATTTCCTGGTCGACAATGGGCCGACATTTTTGCAGTGATGGGACCAAGGCAACAACTCTCAAGACCAAGACCAAGGCATTTAATGCACTGAATACTGAATAGAACACTTAGGCCTAGGTCCGAATAAGCACACTGCAAAACATACCGCTAAGATGTAGAATCTTCTATTAAGACAAAAAAATCTCAATAATCTAATAGGCCTAATCCAGCCCACTCAACATCAGTCTAATCTTTACATTATGCCATGCAAGTTTAATAGTCCATATCAACTTAATCAACTGCATTTACAAATTTTGCATGTTGCATCTTAGAAACAACAGATTCTCAAGCACAGAGTCTTCAGGACATCTTTGAACGGTGTGGGCGCTTTATAATGCTGCCCTGCAGTGAGAAAACTCGTTCTACAAACGCCGATGTAGCAGGAACACTGAAGAGACGAGAAAATAGCAATATAAAGCAACTGTATTCTATGTCAGAGAAAAGTTTTGTGTCTTTGCAATCGTCACAATTTACGGCAAAAATGTATTTCGACAGTTTGAGATCAGGCAGAGCACTAGGTGGTAAACTTGCTGCAGGCTAGGCATGCTTGTACAACAGCACCGAATGCCGGAACTTTGCCTTGAAGGTTAGTGTCTTGGTCTCGGTCTCGTGACAAGACCAAGACCAAGACATTAATTTCCAAGACCGAGTCCAAGGCCAAGACATCAACCTTTAAGACCAAGGCTAAAGCCAAGGCACCAAAGTCCAAGACCAGGACCAAGACCAAGGCAGTAAAAATCTGCCTCGAGGCGAGGCACTGCAGCCTCGAGGCATCACATCACTGCATTTTCGCTTGTCTTATCTGCGATCTTGCATGTGGCTGTTTGCAGAAGTCGTCAAAGTCAAGTCACAAGTCAAGTAACAGACTGACAAGAACAGAAGTTACGAGTAATCTGCCATCGTCCGCCGCCATCAGTTTGTCGTATTCACGGTCGTTCAGCATTTCAACTGTCGTCATCGTCGTCGCCGCATCAGCAGCGAAACTCTTACTCAGCCACTTTCCTGTATGAAACGCATGTTTACACTGACGTCAGGAGTTTTGCAGTGAAAATCAGCGGTCTCATGGGTTAACTTAAAAAGGTTGGTTGGTGGGGAGGCAGGAAGTCCCAATTTACCGGCAGACAGCTGCGAATTTCCAACAGAGGGAGATTATGACTGCTCGGAATTTCAACTTTACCCCCAAATTCCTTCAAAGTGGGGATCTTCAGCCCCAAATTTTGTATTTTGGAAGAAGTTTCCGACAGGCTAAAATTCAAGGGGAGGGTACAATTTTCTCCTGCCCCACCCCACCCGTCACGACGCCACTGGCGGGATACGCAACGACTGCAGGAGCTCAGTTTTCGGGAGCACTGCCTAAACTTGAGCAACTCTTGAAAAGATGTCCCTCCCTCATTGTGCGGACAGAAATATAAAACACGTTTCCAAAATAAAGAGACTCTACCGAGTGAGCCAAAAACCTGCATCATAAACTTCCTTAGTACATAAAAAGTAAAAACGTGAAGTCCTTCCCGAGCCTTACGGCGCATAGGGCGGCGCTGATCTCTTGTTTCCTAAGGCCCTCAGCCAGACACCAGTTTTTACACTGCGAGACCACGGATAGGGGGCTAGTGCATCGCGCGCTGAGCCTGTTTACGTCCCAGCTTTCGCTGGTACTCAATGCGCCTACTCATGGAGGGATGGCCAGGCTGAGTTGACCTGGGTGGCTGGTTACATACCGGGATGGTCACCAATCCAAGTTCTAACCAGGCCTGTTGTTAACTTTGTTGAATCAATCAACGACGCTACCAACTGTGCCAGACCACCACCTCCTTAGTATGCTACATATTTCAGCAAAACGTGGGCGAAAATGTCTTTCATCTTATTTCTTTATGTACATTAGCTGCTCGAATTTTGTCAGTTTTACATTTAACACTATTTCTATTATCAGTATCTCTCATTTCATTTTTCTTTTAAACATTTCAGTTCTCTTTAGTTTATTACATTCTGCTGCTATTTCAACACCACTGCAAAATAATGCAGGAGATATTTAATTGGTGCCAAGTAACCAAGTCATATGTATAAAAATTTCGCCATTTGGCAGGTGTTTACTTTAACATTAACAAAACTTTAAAATCATGACATGACAAGTACAAATTGCAGTGCACAGCTAAGAGTAGGACTGCAGCGTGCATGAACTATTTTATGCACTAGATGCAGAGTCCCTAAATCCTGGGATTAGGTAGCTACCAATCCCAGGAAACTGAAAACTAAGAGAATCCCAATACTGCAATCCCTATGCGTCGATCGTAGGCCTATATATCGAATTATTTAATTCTATTCTCACTTAAAGTATTTTTTGACTTTGGCTTGAATAAAATCAGACTCTGCTTAGCTCAAACATTTTGAGGCTCAACTGCTTTTGTGGCTCCAGCTATAAGACAAATTTACAGATCATCAGGCAAATGTACACTGTGTGATGCTCGAGAATTATTTCTCAACAAAACTGTTCTATTTGTGTGCATATGACTCATCTATTGTGCTATAACTGCAATACTTAATGTACAGCAAGTACTGTATGCCAAACATGCATTGCTTTTATTTTATTGCAAGACAAATCATGTAACGCCAATCTATGATACAGACTAGTAGGGGTAATATTGATGATGCAAAAACACAATAACTGACGTTATGTTTGGTATTCATTGACAATGCTATTTGATAATTTATCGAACTATGTACAGTAGAGCAGAGATTACTGGAAAAAATCCACGTTCAGCATAAACTGCTTGCACTGCACTATGCCTACCAGTGCCAAAGACCAACATTCAGCTGAACTACGATTCCAAACATGTAATACGGAATTAGTGCATTGCAGCTACTAGAAATATTGGCATAACGTGAACATGCGATCAGGGCATATATCACACAAAATTCTACATTCTTCATATTCCATATTTTCACGCATATCGAAGCTCACACGTGCAGAAATGTGTGAAGACTTGCACAGCTTTCGGATATGCGACCGAAATCGCTAATTTTTCCAGTGCATTGTTAACAAGTACGAAGTGGAAAGTTTCTGCATTTTTTGGCAGTTTTTGTCGCAGAGCAGCCTACATGCAATAGGTGTATGAACGTTTATACCACATGGGCCTATAGGTCGTATATTTCAGCACCCATTTAGACAAATTCAACGTACACTACCGATACAAATTTTTCAACAAAACAAATCGCATACAGTATTTAAATAAAAAATTAGCTACAGGACACCATCCCTACATTATCCGTGATTGTTATTAAATAACACAGTAGTGAACACCAACTATTCGTACAAGATGACCCGTCACAATGTGCAGCATAAAAGATACGATGACGAAGACTCGCTATGACCAAAACTGCCAACATACATACTACAGGAAATTTTGTCACATCGTCACAAAAATGTTCCCCCCAAAAACTGCATAGCATAATTATCCGCTACGTCCCATTTGTCAAGCTTACCTAGAGACCTTTCCTAGGCTCAGCAATGTCGTAAATTCGTTCAGTGTTAAGGAGTGAAAAAATTTTTGCACTTCCGGTTGCAGCCTGCAAAAAATTTGCAATGGGGGTGATGGATACTTTTTTTATTGTTAACTTCTTATATCACGATGTGTCATGCAACATTACCCTAAATAGTAGCCTACTCGCGAGTAATTAAGTAAAGATACTGCAACATTTCAGGCTAGATGCAAAAAAATACGTTTCAGTAAACTTTGAAAGCATAAAAAACTGCACTGACGTTTATAAAGGTTCAATAAAAATTTTAGGGATGCAGGTTTTCCTACAGACGGACGGCAACCGTAAGCACAAGAATTTTTTTTAGAAACACACATATCGTCACAACGAGTCATAGTTATTGTTCGCTGAGTGCCAGGACGTGAGGTGAGTGAAGTCCTAGTGACTCGAGGCAGGCGGAGGATGGTAACCTTCGCCAAGCTTCTTCTTCAGCGATTCCGGCATCTCGGGCGGTGGTGGGCGTGGCAGACGGAAGTAGACCTTCACGCCGTCATAGATGAACCACTGCAGAGCCGTCAGCGTGCCGATCATAATGATCCTCGGGAAGAGGCCCTTCCACATCGCTGAAATTCAGCCACAGCTATCGTCAATGAAAGCACTGATAACCAATCGGTAGCAAACTCACCACCAAGCGAGCCCTAGCCTTCACTCATTATATGGAGCCCTCTCCCTAAATCTTAGCCTGTCGGAAATGTTTCTTCTTGTCAAAAATACAAAATTTGGCAACAAAATATCAAAATAGGAGAATTTGGGGGTGAAATCAAAATTTTGAGCACCTATATCTTCTCTGCCAGAAATTTGCAGTGGTCTGTCAAGAAATGCAACTTATGCCCCCAACTTTTTTGACCCCTCCATGCCACCGACTATTATCACTATTAAATGGGCAAGCTGGATGCTACCATAATTATTAAACTGAACTGAACTGAATTTGAAGTGAAATGCACTTATGCTGAGCTTAGCAGTCACAGTCGAATCTCTATGCAACATGCATTACTAAATCTGTGGGTAAGATAAGTCAACTTAGGTCTGCATGTTGCTTTTCAACGACAAATGCTAGTTTTCGGCTACAGTATTTTTATTGATCCTGTGCAGAGTTACACATTTTCTGGAATTACCAAGTTTCTTATAACTTACAGGGCCTAAGGGCCCTAGTTATCCTAATTGTTAGTTTGCTACTGCTGACAGCCAAAACCTTACAATACAATACACAGTAAATTCATACAGAATGTTTCTACTACAGTGCACTGCAATGCCAGGGTTAGTGACAGCAAAGAAAAATTATCAAAATGACATTCAAAAGTGTCCTAATACTTTGTGGTAGTGTTGTACGATACCTGAAATCGGAGCCACGATAACGATACCATCTCACGTATTGAGTATTGCGATACTACCGCAATACCGGAAGTTCATACAAAACGTTGGTCCACAGGCCTGTCGAGAGAGGGGCCGGTAAAGTTTTCCCGCACCCCGTGACGTTTGGGTGGCTTCACCATTGCTTAGAAATATGTTCACTATATGCTTGACAAGCTTTAATGTGACATGCTTTATTCGTTACTGTCATGCAGTGAGCACTAGTTGTCAACAGTAGAGTGATTCAATTGCAAACTGTGTTGTATCTAAACTGGTATCGTCACAATACTTGGCGGTATCGTGGCACCGCGATATATCGAGACCTCTTCAATACTGGTATCGAAACAATGGTACTTACGATATTTATCGAGGTATCGAAGGTATCACACAACACTACTCTGTGGCCCATCTCTCTGTCTATTTATCTTGCATGGGCCGTTAACTCGAGAACAGAAAATGGACGAATAAACCAAAACTGACTTGATGCTCAACAGGAGAGAAGTGATCTGTGCGTCAACTTTCAGTGAGACAATAAGACCCTATGAAACTAAATCTTAATACACCACAAAACAGGGCGCAGGGTTGTGCTCATATAGCCATGTATGGCTCCATAGGCCGACACATTTTTCTAGTTACATAAACAACATCAACACTGTCTTGACTTCAGAGACGATGGATAATGAATGTATATATTACCGGCAAATCCGAGCTTCCTTGCAACGGACATGATAGTACTTCCTTTCTGCTGGTTCAGCTTGGAGACGATTGTGTCAGCCGGGTGAGACACAATGGCACAGAACACGCCCGCTGCAAACACACCATTAATTCACGTAACTACTACAAGAACAATTACAACAACTACAACAACAACAACTACAATAAACTACTACTACTGTCTGGACTGAGCCATTGATTGATGAATCTCATCACTGTATGACGAGCAAACATCAGTATCGTTGTTGATTTACAACGAGATCAATCCTGGACCAGCAAAATCAGTTAGAGACATTAACATTACTAGCTTACCTTCGGGTTGAGTTATTCACTCAGAGCCGAGGCCACTATAATGAGCCCAATGCGCGTCCCCGATGTGCTAGGTGGCTAAAACAATCGCTTTAAGCCTTTGTAAACGAGATTTCCTGTCGACACTGTGTGCTACAAATTTACTTACTTACTGACTAAAGAGAATAGCTAAGTATTATGCTGAAGACGAACCAATGTATCCAGCGATGAACGTGACGACCAGCTGTTCAGGTTTGGAGCACTGCGACCTTGGCTTAGGCACAACGTACTTATACAAAGCCTCCACGGTCCGCTCAAAGCACGCAAACTTCATCATGGTGTACGGGATCTGACGACACCACAGCGGCACAATCCCCTTGTAGAACCTGACGGCCACAAAAAATACACATTTACATCTGCATCAATTTAGCAGTCATTTTCCAGGTAAAGCTGGTTGCGCTAGATGCCTCATCGATTCTTATCGTCCACTGCTGCCCAACTGAGAATATGTCTATGAAACACGGACCAAAGTAATCTGCCAAAAGGTGGATTTGCTCCTTGTTTGTATTCATATTTGCAAATGTTTTGGCCGGGGGCTTGTACACAAAATCTCTTTCCTCTGAGGCCCAGGGACTCCATGGATCTTTACCATTTCATAAAATAGAAGTAAACTAGATGAGAAGAAACCTTTATACATGCAAAACAATGAAACGATAGAAAACTAAATCCAAATACGCAGCAAAATAAACAGAAGAAAATTTAATGGGACAAAAATATGTCAAGCAGTTTCATCAGCAAATCAAAAAAGAACTTTTTACGCGCGACAGCAGGTACTGCTATAGCACGTCTTAGCCATCGCAATTCTGTCTGTCCGTCACACGGGTGGATCAGTCAAAAACGGTGCAAGCTAGATCACCAAATCTTCGCCATCGGCTGCATGGAAGACTCTAGTTTTAGGACCAGTAAAGCTTTTCCATAAATCCGAAGGGGTCACCCCGAACGAGGGCGCTAAATGAGAGGGGGTGGGCAAAATTTGCGATTTTTAGCCAATTAGTCGCTGTATCTCAATAACGGTGCGAGATAGGGCCTAGGTTACTATTAATCACTAATAGGAAGTCGTACAC
>Ga0209367_1014048_pt1 | contig 10211 bp, 5 predicted proteins | sample WorMetLIZISLAND2_FD_187412 | JGI IMG/M metagenome (GOLD analysis project Ga0209367, IMG submission 187412) | Marine gutless worms symbiont microbial communities from Max Planck institute for Marine Microbiology, Germany - Olavius geniculatus... ...
CGATAAACTAGAGACCTTGGGGCAGCCCATAGTGAAGATTTCGTGATCCTAGCTTGCACCGTTTTGATACAGATCACGAGTGTGACAGACGGACAGACAGACGGACGCCCAGACGATGGCAAAGACGCGCGAAGCATTTTGCTTTCGCGCGTAAAAATTCTATTTTTGCTTTCAGCATTCATTTATTTAACTTCATACTGTATTTCCACACCCGGCTGGCTATGGGCTAATCGCCGCTTGCCAGAGAGCTCTATCATTGTCTATCTTGTTGCGTGCGTAGATTTCTCTTATAGAACTGCTGCCAGGCATAATGCATTAGACACTGCTTAGACACTGCCTAGTAGTGACAGGTATCGTCGTGACAGTATTAGCCGCGGACGATCGGCTGAACTTTTAAATCAACTTTTTAATAATAACAGTGATAACATTAATTAAACTAATATTTGACAATAGGCGGCATCGAATAAACGGAGTCAACGAACGCCAGACAGAAAGACCGCGAGAAACCGACTCCTAATTAAAGCTTCCGGGGCTCATACACTTTCGCGTCAGTCATAGGCTATCGCAGTGACCAGGGTTATTGTTAGGGTTAGGGTTAAGGTTAGGGTTTCGCTAACCCTAACCCTTACCCTAACCCTAACCCTAGCCTATGACAGTTAGGTGCGAAAGTGTATGAGCCCCAAGCTTCCTTCCCCGTTGACGAACCGGGACGATAATTTCGTATTATCAGGTGCATTCAGCAACAAGGTAGGCTACATGCTGCTCTCTGTTCAAATAAGACCTATCTATAGCACGCACTGTGGACAGTGTTAAGTAAGCTGCGTAGAGTATAAGCTGCCAGCTAAAGCGTGAGTGTGTAGGGTTCAATTTGTAACGGCACGACGTACGTCGGATAAATTTTGCATGCAGACCCCTGTCGTACGTGGCCTGAACATGGGCTAGGTGAGATGTCGCCAAGGTGTCGTACCTTTCAGAAAATTTCACTTTTTCTAACATTTTGCAGCCACACCTCTTAAGCCGCAGCAGAGCTGTGACGTCATATAAACGTCGTCACCATGGTGACGCATCATCAGCGTCATTATAGACGCTGCAGCGTAGTGCAACGCTGTGCTACGCTGCAACGCTGCCCGCCCGACACAATATAGGTCACAAGCGGACAGGGAGCATAGTGTCCGCTTGATCTTTGTCATATTATCGGCCTGCGGCCTCCATTTTTGGCCCTTTTGGCCTCAACACGGCCTGCGGCCTCGATTTCGGCCTAAGGCCTCAATTTTTGGCCCGACACAATATAGGTCACAAGCGGAAAGGGAGGGTAGTGTTTGCTTGATCTTTGCCATATTATCAGCCTGCGGCCTTTATTTTCGGCCTTTCAGGCCTCAATTCGGTCTGCGGCCTCGATTTTGGCCTGAGGCCTCAATTTTCGGCACTTTGGGCCTCATCTCGGCCTGCGGTCTCGATACACAGCGCTGCAGTTTAGCACAGCGGTGCACTACGCTGCAGCGTCTATAACGCTGCTGATGATGCGTCACCATGATGGTGACGACGTCTATATGACGTCACAGCTCTGCTGCAGCTTAAGAGATGTGGCTGCAAAATTTCAGATAAAGTAAAATTTTCTGAAAGGTACGACTCCTCAGCGACATCTCACATAGCCTATGTTCTGGCTACATTCGACACGGGTTTGCATGAAAAATTTCGCCGACGTACGTCGTGCCGTTACAAACAGTGTTGGGAAAACTCAGATTAAAAATGAATTAAATCAAACTCTCAAAGTCATTCAGACAAAATGACTAAACTCAAACTCAAGTCAACTACTCTGTAGTGATTTAAATTAAACTTACCAAAAAAATAAATTAACTCATAAACTCATTTTGTTTTTTCGTTACCAATCAATCAATCAATCGATAGACTACTCATTAAGACTGCCCTAAATTGCTAAAAAAAACAGTTAATTAGCAAACACTCACTGTTAGGTGTTCCACAAAATCATTTTTTACTTAGGAAATTAATCACATAGTCACTCAACCAAATTCACTAAAAAGTCTTAAACTTAAAGAATACAAGTTTGTTTTTTTTGTTATCATTCAGTCAGACAGTTAATTAATCGAAACATACTTCTATACCTCATGTCAAGCACAACTGATCAATCAATCACTCAGTCACTCAGTAAAGCCAATAAAAATTCTGTCCAAAATTGCTAAACACTTGTCAACCAGCAAATCAAAATTCACTGTTAACTAACGCAGGAGTTATCGCGATAGACGGAATGACTATCCGATTTTGAAAATCTTCATCCGTTTCAGAGATATTCGTCGCCGAACTTCGAAGTCGTCCGAAATCGGGCCAAATTTTGCATGTTTTTGGCCCCTGAAATTTTTTTGGAGTCCGCGCCCCAAAATTTTGGACCGGCATTATAAAATAGGGCCTATTACTGACCATCGTGCAAAATTTCGCGCCGGTCGGCCCACGCATCTCGGAGATTTCGCGAGTGGAAAAAAAACATCAGGGGTAAAACTTAAGTCCGCTCCGCAAGCTATCGCTTTCGGGCGGACTAATTATTATCATCATCATCACTACGGTATAGCGCCCATTTACGTATGTCATAGAAAAGCAGACTTAAAACAGCAGTTTCTTAAAAAGTACTTATGTCTGTGACTGACCGATATTTTATGGAAGTCGGTTCTTACATGAGTCAAACTCGTGACCAGAGGCGCTTTACAATCTCGGAAGTGACAGCTGATTGACATGAGCTAATGATACCACACTTTGCGGCCATCCATTGCTCACGTCAGCGAACAGACTGTTGGACCCGCAGCCTGCAGCCAGCAGACATGCCCATGCACCGCCCAAATCAGTCACAGTACTGACCGTAGGTCCGACTAGATGCTGTGGACAGTTGATGGTGTAGGCCTACGTCGTGATGGCCACGTCGTCGTCGTTAGTCGTTGTCGATACATTGCTGCATCAATTCACAATTACACACACTCACTCTGTCCTGTCGGTCCGTGGCACTGGCACGGAACGTGGGTTCCACATTTTCGCAGAATGTCACCGAATGTCTGTTTCGTATACCGCTCGCGCCTGACACTTCTCTTTGACGCCCGTGTGCGCAGGCTTACTTGAACTTATAGGGTGCCGCAACTTAAACTGCTAAAATTTACGCTTAATGCTGAAAGTTTCATACGCAGGTTTTCATAGGTCTATCCATGGCCATTTCGGCGTAATTCGCTCTTAAAATGGGCGTCGCAGCCCGAAATCACTAAAAATTCACGACAACCCGTAATTTTGGGGGTCCAGGGTGGTTTAAGGTCATCGATGTTGATAAAACTAAAAAGCCCGTGACTAGTGCTTGTCATGATGAGCAACATGTCTGTACTTATCTGCAACCGTTTTCACACTATACGAGTTACCGACAAAATAACGTCTTTCTAGAAGATATCTCTCTTTGACGCCCTCGTTCGAAGGAAACCCCCTCACACAGGGTGAACAAAATTTCGTCCCGATAAACTAGAGTCTTTAGGGGCAGCCCACAGTAAAGATTTCGTGAGTTTAGCTTGCACTCTTTTGATACAATACAGCAGTGTGGCGGACAGACGGACAGACAGACAGACAGACGGACAGACAAACGCCCAGGCCATGGCTAAGACGCGCGAAGCATTCTGCTATCGCGCGTAAAAATGCAGAGTTGAAGGAAACAGAATAGAAAAAAGAGAAAAGGGAATGAAAGGAATGAAAGGAATGAAATGAAATAAAAAGAAGAAAGCGGAGGATTAGAAAAAGGGGTTTATCACCCGCACTGGCGATCTAATAACTTGGCAGCCCTTTGTTGTATAGGCGGGTTACTCACCGTTGACAACCCACTCTCAGACACTCCACGAATCAACGGAAACCCACATTACGCGACTGAATTAGTAGTCCTGCAGTTGGTTCTGTCCTTCGCTATAAACATCCGTCACGCGCTTTCACTGATGTCTTTGAGTCGTCTGCCCTCCGTTACGTTGTCTTCAATTCATTGCCCAAGGACTGCTGACTCTGTCGTTCATGCGTAGCCAATAGCTTCATTAACTCGTGTAGGCGTCAGCTGGAAATATCGAAGAAACATCACGAAGAAGACGACGATATTCAGGCATGCCGTGGATATAAAATTTGCCATCCATATTCATATCTATATCCACAGATTTTCCGTTGATATCCATGGATATATCCATGGATATCCATGGATATATCCATATCCACAGACGCCTATCGTGCGTATATAGCCACTAGATTTTTGCGAAATACAGGCAGTGCCCGAGCGTCCATTCCTCCAGGCATTTTTTGTGAAACTGTTACAAATAAATAAAAGTAAAAAATAAAACACATTTGCGTTAAAATATGATTTTAGAAAAGTATTTCCCGGTTGTCATGAAAGTCTACCGTAATTATTTTATTGCTCTTGTTATAGCCGACCGTTAAGTTGAGCCTTGGGTACGATATGTCGTCTCTCAGTCGTTTCTTAAGCCGTAACAAATGTATTGTGGCTAAACGGTACGTCGTAAAGAGTTGGAGATGCTACCGTTGGATAAGGCGATAACGACTACCTATAAGCTGTTGAAAGTAACCATGTCTCTATCTGCAGCTTTTTGGCCGCAATTTTGAATGCAGTGCTTCTGCCTGCAGCCATCACTTAACGTGCGCCAAATTACCGTATCTTATCCTAGCACTGATTTTAGCGTCCAGTATAGCAAAGTCACCAGATCGTGTGTGGGACTGCAGTCACTCTGGAAAATCGCACTCTTTCCGCAACCGGAAGTCGGACACTGGCTTTCATATATAGGCGGTACGGTCGGCCCATTGCAGCAACAGCTGGGATTTTTGTTCTCCTAGACGGATGTTGCATTCATGTACGCCTACGCGTATAGATAGAGTGAACGCTTTGAAGAACACTTGGTTTGTACTTCCTACTAGCATTAAACTTGTTAGAAATCCAACACGTTTGTAATTTTGTTACCTTTTGAGAAAAAAGAATAAAAATAATCTCACAAATTGATAGATCGTTTGTTGCCCAAACAACAGTATCAAAGCACCATAGATTATGTTGCTGCTATAGTGCTAATAAATTAATTTAGGCTAACTAAATAATGACGTGCTGATGTCACTGATAATTCATTTGACTCGATGAATCAATGAGAAAATGAAGAGTAAGAAAGACAGACAGAAAAATATTATATATAGATAAAATACTTAAATATTCAGTTTAATTAGCAAATGCGACAGCACAATATCCATGGATATATCCACAGGATGGCTGAAGTCTGATATCTACACAGGGATATATCCATGGATATATCCATGGATATCCATATCCACGGCAAGCCTGATGATATTTGCCCGTTCAGCTCAAGTTCAAATTTTATGCGGACCGTGCACACTCCGAGTGGCGTCGATGCAAATTTATGATGGACGAGCGGCATTTTTCTTTGGAGACAAATCGACGTATTATCAAGTCCTTTGTGGTGGTCTGGCTCAGTTGGTAGCGTCGTTGATTGAATCAACGAAGTTAATCAACACCTGGCCCGGTTAGTACTTGGATGGGTAACCATCCCTGTATGTAACTAACCACCCAGCTCAACTCAGCCTGGCCATCCCTCCGTGGGTAGGCGCGATGAGTACCAGCGAAAGCTGGGACGTAAACAGGCACAACGTGCGATGCTTTAGCTCCGTATCCGTGGTCTCGCAGTGTAAAAACTGGTGTCTGGCTGAGAGCTAAAAAAACGGAGATCAGCGCCTCCCAATGGGCCGTAAGGCTCGATAACGACTTTTGTATTCGTAGGGTAGCAGCACTATTTTCGGTGAAAGTCTGAGGTCTTTGATCGCTTCTAGTTTCGAGTGGATTGCGACCCACTTAACCCAATCATTTTCAGACCATAAGGTCAGTGGCGTCATTGCAGGTAGGCAGGGGGGGGGCAATTGCTTCTCCCGCCTAAATTTTAGTTTTATTGTAGGAAATTTTTCTTGTAAAAAATTTTTACAAAAAATACAAAGTTTGAGATAAAAAGTCTCATTTTATATTTGGGGTGAATGAACGTTTTGAGCACGCATGATCTCCTATGTTGCAGCTGTCTGTCGAAAATTGCAACTTTCTATTTTTGTTTAGTTCACGACGCCGCTGGTTAGAATTACAGGAAAACGCGGTAGGCTCAAATAGCTTCGTCTCCTCCAAATGGCTTTTCCTGGCGGGTACAAGTCATTATATTAAGTTTACCGGTGGTGTAGCCCTACTGCATGCTGTATACGACTTTAGTTACGCATGACCCCGGACTTGCAGGTGCTGACTGACAGACGGGAGGCGGGTTAATGAAAACGTCACACTCCGTTGTACAGTTTACTTTGTTTATTGTAGTCGGATATATTTCAGTGCACCGCACGCAATAAATGGCACATGTTGCGTTACGTTACGTTTTATATTCATCACGATTACTTACGGCCGAGGCAACACGATTAACCAGAACGACCACCCACGTGCTAGGCTATCCCAACACCCACTACGCATGAAGTGTTTGTTGCCACTGTCTGGAGTGAGATAAGTGAGTGTTGAACGATGCGCCGGACATTGGTTTAATAATCGGCACTTATTTCACGGTCGCCGACGGTCGGTAATGATGCAGCCGAAGGACATCGTTGTTTCTTCGGTCACACTTGAATGCACCCATAAAGTTATCAATCCGTTATACCACTGCAGACATAGTGCTAGAAATAGGCAACACGCTTAATTTCTCACCGCAGCCATAACTTGGGAAGACAGGACCAACAAAATATTACATTTTATCCAAAAAAGTACTATTTCTTAATCAAAATAAGCCAAACACACAAATATATTTTGTCCACATTTTGCCACTGTGGTTGATAGTTTATCCAACTGTCCATTTTTTTCAACTGCATATACAGAAAAATGTTTGAAATGTCGGCACATTACGGGAACACAAGCAAGGAGGGGCGTCTACATGTAATGTTTGCCTATTTGTCTGTCAGCATGAACACGTGATACATAACTGTAATATAAAATTTTTCAAAAAAGTTATGAAGAAGTTTTAATGATTCTTTTGAAGAAATGAGCGCACGTGGCCTAAGAACCAATTTATTAAATTTTAATGTCACTGGGGATCATGATAATTAATAAAATTTATATAGACAGACCAGGATAAAAAAAACAAAATTCGACAAACGAAGTTATACTAAGCTATATAACGATCATCATTATTTTGTGTGCGCATTGCAATATTTTCTAACGATATTACGACATTCTGTGTCGCTTTCGAATAATTCTGCGACGAGACAATGTTTCTGCGTTGTGTTTATTCAGTACGCCTATTCAAGAATCGAACGAGATCGAATTAACAGAAACGCAACTTCTAAGGGCAGATCGACCTCCATTCGGTCTTATTTGCTGGCAAAGCACGCCCCAAACCGGCCGCATCCATAATATGGCCAGCGAAAACACAGTTATAGGTCCACTACGGTAGGTACTGTCACGCAGAACCATGGTGATCCTTGAATCTGGCCATGTAACTGCTTCACACAGCAGTGACTGCGAAAGTCATTCCGCCAATAGCCTAACATGAAGTGTTGCTGAGTTCTATACTAATTATTTTATAGACGATGAACTTTCTTTTAATATACGGTCATTAGCTAACAAACTTATTACGATACTCGATTCGTTTGTCTGTTTTTTAAAATTGTTTTTAGCCATAAATCCACTTGTTTGTTCTGTCTGTAACGATAGTTTAAAATTGTTTTAGCTTTTGGACAAACTATGAAATGTTTCCGTTTGCATGTTTTTTTTTAGATTTAGATTTATTATGTATCTTGTGCTTGCGTTGTTATAAGTTGCGCTTGTCAACTTTACATTAAACGAATATATGATGAATATATAATGATGATACATTCTACACTGAAACGACGTTACCGCTTGTCAATTTGATATTGATAATTATGATGCATCACCTCAACACTGAGCTGGCAATTTCACAAGGACATCCACCGCCAACACAAGGCTACCAACTGAGCTTCACAACATTACTACGTCACAGTATATGAACTCATTGACAGTCACCAGAAATACGTTACTTGCTGACAAAATGCAGTAATAGGCCTAATGATAAATACGAGCATTTTGAGTACGATGAGACAGGATATAATTTTTCGCACAGTTACGTAGCTATAAAGATTGCGAGAGAAATGTGATTCATGGCCCAGCTTTGTTTCACGATAGCAGCCACTTGCCAGTATACTGTCCTTTGATACCGTATAGGCCTACCTTGGCACGTACGTTGTTTGTTGTGGCCGCCACAAGCCGCTGATTGGCCAACACGCAACAGAAACTACGACTGGCCAGATACAGCAACTCTTGATCGTGTTGTCAGCAACGGATGTGATGTGGTTGGTGTGGCACATCGTCAATGTAAAAAACATGAGTGGATGAACAAATATCAATGGAGACTGCCATTCTCGCGAGCAGAAATTGTACTGCTAAACAACTGGATGCCAGTGCAACAGATTACGTATCATTTATTGCGAGATTACGTGAAAATCAGGCGATTAACTGAAATTGCTGACAACTCTAAACCAGCCATAATGAGCAACTATCTCATTAAAACGTTGACGTTGTGGGCTTGTGAACTAAAACCGAGAAGTTAGTGGACTGATAACTTGAACCTTATCAGAATCTGTGTTGAACTTTTGAACATTTTGTCTGGTTGATTGATAAACGTTGTCCACATTATTTCGTCACCAACTATAACTTACTAGACAATTCGTTCAACGTTAGAATTGAAACAAGAAAACTTGAATTACTGGACGAAGAGTATTTAGCAACGTGGTTTGTTTTCTCAACTTTGTCCATTTTATATTTTGCGATTATTTGACAATGTCAGTAACAATACGAAATTACTGAAAGCGATTTCAGCGACTGTCCGTTGAAGATTAGACAACTCACTGTATGACATGCGCCCCTCGGCGGATATTTCACGGGGGAGACTATTTAATGTGACACCGGCAGTTGAATTCGCTGAAATATCTATTCCAACAAGCGTGTACTCTCTCATGATGTGTTGTACTCTCTCACTGTACACTTATGCGTTTGTTAGACAAACGAGTTGACAAAGATTGACAAACGTTTATCTGTTTATTTTTCGTCACCTGCCCTACTACAAGCTGCACGTAAATTATCAGAAAAAAGTTTCAGTGACGAGTGAATAAATATTATAGCGACGATATTCAAACGAAACTTCAACGAATGGCGTCGAATACGACAGTGCGTTGGCTCTGTGTAAAACTGAAGTGAATACGTCGGAACTGGTTGAGTTACTGCAAAGGCTAAGCCGTGTTCGGCGAAAATGTCTTAGGATAACTTCTGTACCCAACTTTGATAAATTCAACCTAGGTCCAAGTGCATTTTCGTGTTTTTGGCTAGGCCGCACTTTATTTTGCCAGTCAGTTATAACAATTTTATTGGCTCTCGACGCTAGGCCTACATGCCATGAGCGACCGACATTGCCAGACGGCAGACGAAAATCCCCCCCGGACGTTTCCCCCCGCTTTTTGCATAACCGGACAACGCCCAGGCCTGATATCTGACTAGAAACAAGCAAGCATATCAACCAAGCAGTGCATAAACTTGAACCACACACAGCTCGCACTGCAGTACCGTTTTCGTAACTTTTAGCTGCATTCGTGCGTCACAAAGCAAACGACGATGTAGTCTATGCTATCTGAGTTTGTTTAAGTACAATAGGCCTACCGCACTGTTTGAAGTGGTATATGATCTTCGTACTGCGTACTCGCTTATCCGTTCCAACAGTGCCGTAACTAATACATTACATACCGTCTGATGGAGTGTCGTGTGCTCAGAACGCTGCTGATTGGCGACGTGCTGATACGCACTGCTCGTGCGATGTGGGTGGGCTATTTATCCGTCGCGACCACCGCGGAGTGACTCGTCGCTCGATCGCTGCGGCTCAGTTGCTGCACTATTATAGTCGTCATGCATGGCTGGAAAATTTGTTTGAAAAACCTAAGTTGTAGCTTTTTTAAAAGTAGAACCTCAAAAGTAGAAATGTTAGTTTTTTCTTTGGTGTTTATTTGTTGTGCAATTTGCGGTGATTTTCGCAGAGTTCTGACGTTACATCATTTAGGCTACTCAACACAAAACAACGCGACGCGGATATGTAATC
>Ga0209367_1014049_pt1 | contig 10210 bp, 4 predicted proteins | sample WorMetLIZISLAND2_FD_187412 | JGI IMG/M metagenome (GOLD analysis project Ga0209367, IMG submission 187412) | Marine gutless worms symbiont microbial communities from Max Planck institute for Marine Microbiology, Germany - Olavius geniculatus... ...
ATATACAGTGTAAGGGTGACATCGTGGTTGTAGATATAAAACAGCACAAATCACAATTTAAAAATTCAAACTTTACCATTACACAGTCAGCAAAGTTCTTCCGACATTGTTTAATGGTGATGTTTGAATTTTTAATATTGTGATTTGTGCTGTTTTATATCTACAACCACGATGTCACCTTTACACTGTATATAAACCGAACAGTTTTTTTACATAAATATTTGCAGTTTTATTGCCGTTGGAAGTAATCTGGATTAGTTAATTATAGCAATGTCAGAAAATGTAGAAATGTTTTTACGGGGGCCGAGTTATAGCCAATTTTGTCCCAAAATTCGTTGCCATGGCAACGGGGGTTGACAGGGGAAAAATGTAAATGGCAACATCGGATAGCCCGGGGCTGAAAATAGGGGGGTACGTGCAAACAGTGCGCAATTACGGGGGCCGAGTTATAGCCAATTTTGTCCCAAAATTCGTTGCCATGGCAATGGGGGTTGGCACGGGGAAAATTTAAATGACACCGTTAAATTGGCCGACCCCGAAAACCATACCTAGAACCAATAATTACGACTTTATCTTATACATAGCCGGAGTTATGACAGTTTAAAGCATTGTCTAATTTTCGCCATAGGCGCCATTGTAATTTTTTTATATATTTTTGTGAAAAAATAGGTGAAAATGTTGAATTTAAATTTTGTAACCCCCAAAAGGCACTTCCTTGCGCGAAACTGCTTCATATGAGCCATCGTGCGTTAAAATCAGTTCAGTCGTTTTTCCTGTAGAGGAGGGCAAGAAACAAAAGGAAAGGGAAGGGAAGGGAAGGAAAGGCACAAAAAGTCACGCAAACGTTATATTTCACCTATTCATGGGGAAGCCCCCCGAAAACGGATTTTCACCAAATTTTGCACATCAGGAGATATGCTGGACGTAATCATCTGTGCAAATTTTGGTGTGGAAAAATTAAGGGGTTTGGGAAATACGAGGGGTCAAATTTTGGAGTTTCCCATTGAAATGGTTGGTCACCCTTACGACAGTGCTGCGCTACCGCGCAGCCTGTGATCAGACTCAGAACCTCAGCTTGTATTAGAGACCCGGCTACTATATGAGACCTGGCTTGTATTAGCAGTTTTACAGTATGTGGCCTGTTAGGATGGCCATGTAATCTTAGGTTGTAACTTAGTGAATTTTTATTGCCTGTTATTGTACTCACATGGGACTTTTCTCCACACCTAATATTCGAGAGCTATTTTGACATACGATGTGCTACAAATGCTGAGTACTTTCTTTCTTACTTGATTCTTTTTTAGTAAATACTTACCTTTTAGGATATGAGTTTGTTGGATGTGTGACATTGTTGTTGCAATGCGTTAATGCACTGTTCAGATGCTGATAGAAGACTACGATGCACTGCTGACCCTGCGTTCTCCCCTCTCCCGGGCGTCGTCGTCGACGTCACTCACAGAACAGTTTTCACCGGACCTCATCTCTGATGTGAAGATCTACCACAGAATGAGTCCTCCTGGATCATCACCCCGCCGACACCACAGACATCAGCGACAGATCGCTGCTGACACCAGCGCTGACACTGTCACCGACGCTACGAGGTATTAATAGATCTGTGGTTTATGTCACATGTCAGCCAATGGCTGCATTCAAACAACACATACACATACGTATAGGGTGGGCAAAAAAGTGGCACCATTTTTTATAACTTCATCAAATTCTAGCCGATTTTCAAGATGCTATTGCTGCTGGAATTGGGAGAAAATTTGTATGAATGCTTATCACTAAAGACCTCACCACACCTCACGTGTGTCACTACACTACCTTGTGAAATATCAAGAGTTTTAAAAGCAACAATTGAGAACAAGACAATATCTGTAACAACATATTGTAAGAATTTAACAGCAGAAAACAACCTGTTTATTGTCTCATGCTACATCGCAGTTTTCACATCAAATGTTCAATGTGTTTGCCTTGCTGCTGGACGACGCACTCAAGTTGGGGACGCCACTGGCCAATGGCACAATCAACCAAATGCTGCGACAGTTTGTCACACTCAGTGACACTACCTGCTTCAGCTGGTTGATTATCGTGAATTGTTGACATTGATAAACCATCTGTCAAACCATCTGTCGAAGGGCCCACCAAACAAAATATTTGGGCTGAGACTCAAGCGACGTTGATCATGCAGTTGCTTAGTGTCATTGCTGACTTGAGTGTGATGTCTGATATTTTACAAGGTAATGTAGCGACACATATGAGGTGTGGTGGGATCTTTGGTGATGGTGTTACTACAGATTTTTTTTTAATTTTGAGAATTAGTTAATATTTGATGAAGCTGTTGGTGTATAAAAGATTGTGTCAGTTTTTGGCCCACCGTGTGTATACATAGACAGCCTCATGACACCACCTCTGACGTTGTCGGTCGATTAATCACTGCCAGCACCGGGATGTAGTGTGTCAGCATGCTGGTGTGGTGCTAGTTTTTCGATAGCCGTATTTTTTAAAAAAGGCTCAACATTGTACATTGTTTTCTCATGCCTCTTGAAAGTCCTGGGATTTTTTCCTCGATTTTCCAGGACCTGGAAAGTCCTGAAAAATGAGTTTGGTCCTGCAAAGTCATGGAGAATAAAAGTCCTGGATAGTTGATGAATTTACAGCTGGTTCAAAATAAATAAATAACGTGTAATGCTAGTATAGTTCTTGCTTACTGAAATACAATAATTAGACAAATTTTACAACATATTGTGTGTGGGAACGCTGTGCAGTGTTGATACTAGCTGTCTGGCAGTGCCTGCTGTCATATTGACAACCGCCACTAACGGGGCTTTCCTGGTTGTCAGTCCACAGATGTGGAACGATCTGCCGGATGACGTGGCATCTGTCGAGTTGTTCTCCACTTTCTGCCAGTGACTCGAAAGTCAAAACTCATTTGTTCAAGGGATCCTTTTTTCTGACTGGACTCACCTAGCCCGTCTTTAGCGGACCTAGCAATAGTTTCTATTAGCATACTTAGGCCACTTTGTAAACCCTGGATTGATTGGCTGCTAAGCAGTTATTTCGCTATGGTTCAGTGACTTAGTCCGTTTGTCGTAATGTGTCGGCGCCTAGTGACTTTTGCTTTTAGGTGTAGTGTTACAGAACTTCTGTAAGTAAGTAGATAGTAAGTATTTAATATATATCAAAACCGAGTTTGAATCGTAGGCACAGAGGGTACTATGCAGCAGTTAGTCAATAGCAGTGTTGGGGGGGAAAGATAGGTCTTTATGTAACCATAAGTGACCAAGTGTGACCAAGGTGTTGGTCAGTGGTGCTGTTTGGATTGTGAATGATAAACTGTTCCTGTGTGCATTGCAGTTACCATTCTGGTGAGAATTCCATCGCGACTGTCGAGTCAGCACCAGCATTGACAAAGTCCCCACGATATCAGATCCAAGTTCCATCTTCTCAGATGCTGGCCGATCCCAGCCATCTCCAGCAGCCGTATCCAGCAGACACGGACATCGTTGGAACCGGCACAGAAACAGACAGACTTGTAGCCGATGAAACAATGGAATATGAGTATAAACCAAGCACATGGCCAAGGAAACGCTCCCCACGACAACTGCAACCACTTAACTATGATGACGACGATAGTAATAACCCCGCAAGACTAGCTGCAAATCAGTACCACGAGATCCGTAAGGATGTTGATAGACTTGGCGAAAATCAGCACCATGATGTCTATAATGACAGTGGCAGACTAGCCACAAATCAGCACAAGGTCCATAAAGACGATGTCAGACTTGCACGATACCAGCATGACCACAAGGCCACCTCTGAGTCTGTTTCTACTACGAGTTTTCCGCCCTCAGTCGATGAGATGCATTATGATCCATTGCCACTGTCTGCAGTGGAGCAGATACTTGCAGCCAGTTCGGCTGTACCACGGCATAGCACTGCCGGCATGGTTACTTCAGGCTCTTATGTACCACCTGGCACTGCCAGCATGGCTCCTGCAGCCTCTACTCAGTATTCTGACAACTTCACCCGACCCATTTCTAGTTATTCCGTGCAGCAGCAGGCCAGCAGCACTCAAGATTCACCTGGAGTATTCCTCTACCCGTATACTGGAGGACATTCTCCGTCCCACATAGGTCAGAGGTCACCAGTGGTTCAAAGGTCACTGGCAGTTGAAAGGTCACCAGTAGGTCATGGGTCACCGGCAAGTCACAGGTCACCAGCATTTGATAAGTCAGTGGCTGGTCAAGGGTCACCGATGGGTCAGAGGTCAGTGGCAGTTGAGAATTCACTAGCGGTTCAATGGTCACCGGCAGTTCAAAGGTCAGCAATGGGTCAGAAGTCACTGGTAGGTCAGAGTTCAGCGTTTCAAAGTTCCTCGGTGAGGCAGGAGTCACTCCCAGTTCAGAGCTTACCGGTGGTTGAGAGGTCACCAGTAGGTCAGGGGTCGCTGGAAGGTCAGAGTTTACCATCAGTTCAGAGGTCACCATTAGGTCAGAGCTCACTGGCAGTTGAGAGGTTGCTGGAAGGTCAAAGGTCACCGATGGCGGTTCAAAGGTCACCGGTGACAGCGTCAGGATCACGTGTCACCATGGTGGCGGACGGCCGGCATGCGGTAGACATGTTATTTGACAATCTCTACGGCTCGTCATTGTCATCCCAGTATGATGCTACTCCACTGTCAGCAGTCTCTACCACTGGCCCTGCAATCAGAACATTCCCTCCTTCCCCGCACGTGCCGGCACACAGTCCGCACATTCCAACGTGTAGTCCGCACGACGTGGATTACAGTCCGTGCATTCCGGTTCATAATCCGCATGTGGTGGATCTGTGTTATCTGAGTGACGAGTCTCGCTCACATTCTGCTGCCGCCGATCTCAGCGATACGTGCATCTCTACCGCATCTGCTGATGACGACAACTTTCACTACTACCAGCGGTAAATATACGTATGCCAAATTCTCGGTAGCAACTAGTGTCCGATTGCCATTTGCTGTCAGAGTCAGAAATAGTGGTGTCGTGACCTGAGGGAGTGTGGCTGTTGCTCCCTCTAAATTTTGGGCTGTTGTTGGAAAATTTTTTTTGTTCAAAAATTTTCATAAAGGTTTAAAATTTGGAGCTGAAAAGCTCTCATTTTGGGTGGAAAATTTAGGGGCGGAATGGAAATTGTGAGCACACATATTTTTTTCTGTTGGAAATTTGCAGCAGCTTATCGGAAAATTATAACTTTGTTCCCCACCCATCAGGAACAGTATCTACTCAGTAAACGCACTAACTGTCGCAACCATTCTGAAGGTTTTGTGCTTAATTTTCTGCCAGTTAAACAAAAGATGGCAAGAGTCCGTTGTGTGTTTTGACTGCTGCTACGTTATCAGTGTCAGTGGAAAGCAAAACAAATGGTTGATTAATGTTATTTTTGCCGATAAAATGTGACACATGTTCACTGTTATTTGTGCACTGTCAGACTTACTGCCAATCGCTGATCTCCGAGTGGGTATGATCCTTCACAGTGTGTGCATGCTAGTGATAACTGCTAATCTTATCTCTCTGTTATCTGCATATCTGTATGGCCTGTCGAGAGGCTGGGTAGAGTGGTAAGTTACCCCGTGACGTTCAAAGGGCTCAGCTGTCGCTCAAAAAATGAAGTAAATCGGAATGTGCATTTTATGGAGAAAAATTTTAAAATTTTATTTCCAGAGGGGCCCACGAGAATGTTTTCCCAGGCCCCGTTCTGGCTTTTGACGTGCCTGGTCTTAATGGTGTGTTCTGCAAATGTCCTTCGATAACATTCGATAATGTGCTACTTGTTATTTACAGCATGTGTGCGACGTGAATTGCATAGCAAGCAGGTTGCTTTGCATGCTGTTTGCTTGGTTAGTGCTCATGAATGTTTAAAGGATATCTATAGCTCATTGTGGGAAACCCATTGCAGAGCTATGAAGTGTCACCTGCCATATGGAGTTACATAGTGTTACCTGCCAGCTGCCACAGGTGAACGTGCTCCTCTTTAACCACAGCCATACAGGCCGGTACTTCATTTGCCTACTCTGAAGGGATGGAAGGCTGAGTTTCCTTGATGTTGGTTATATACCAATATGGTTTACCTGTCGAACAGTCGACCATTTAAGCAGTAAGCACTTGATAGCCACCCGACCGGGAGTTTTAACTCACATCCTCAGGACCGTGGACGCGAAAATAAACATATATATTTTATCCATTTTCCTGAAAGTGCAGAATTTTCTGATAACTTTGACAGTAATATCGGCGCCGAGCGTTTAGTCAACACGGAAAAATTTACCTTTGAAGTCGACAATCTACGAAAACGACGTAGAAAACACGCCGCCATGATGGCCCGCGATGACGTCATGAGTTTAGCCTATAGATGTCATGAATATTAATGACCTAGCCTAGAATGATGACATCGTCGGCTAGGCCATTAATATTCATGATCTATATGGGCTAGGGTCATGACGTCACCGCAGGCACTGATAGATTAGAATATTTCGCATAACGTAACGTAATGCGGCATTTCGTTTGAAATCACACATTAATTTCATATATTTATGAAGCTCAAATCGACATATTATATATGCGAGGTTAAATGTCTAATTTAAATCTACAGAAATTGCACGAGTGAGTTTGACCGTGGCCATGGACCTTTAACATCAGAGAGCCAACAATTTGTACAGTGCTGTATGACTCTGAGTTAGTATGATGGACAAGGCTGATCGACCCTGTGGTGAAGTGAATTGAGATCCGGTTGCCGCATTCATTACCACAACGCATGAGCCTAGCTACGTGCCAAGTGACCTAACCATCATTGTCATTAGGTGCTAAGAAAACAGGAGAGAGAAGAAGTTTTTATCTTTCAACAGACAGTTGCATATTTCTGATAATGATGGACTGGCTGCAAATCAGCATGACGAGGTCCTAAGGATGGAGGCAGACTTGCGCGATACCAGCACGCCTGCAAATTTGCTTCCAAAATTGTTTCAGACAGTTGAAAATTTCAGACATAGTTGATTGAAGTAAATGGTTGTGTTCAAATGTGTGTGAAATTTAATTTTAATCCTTCTCATCTGTCATGTATCTGTTATGTTTGTGGTCTGTGTTAGTGTTGCATGGCATTTGTGTAGTCTGGGTGGGTAAAGGTTATCTGTTGTGTGGTCAGCTAAAGCTCAAATTCCATTACGCCCACTTTCACCGAAACTTTCTTGCAGGGAAAGTCGTGGACACAAATCATGAAAGTCGCGGACACAAACGGTGACAAATCATGAAATCGTGAAGTTTTGGTGAAAGTCGCAGATGCAAGTCACAGAGACAAACCATCTCGATGTCGAGATGTTTGCGACAAAGTGCGCGACAAACCCGTTTGTGTCACTCTAATGGAATTTAGTCCGTTACAATGCACGGGGAAAGTCGGCGACAAAGTCCACGACACAAATCATGAAAGTTGGCGATATGATTTGTGTCGCGGACTTCCATGATTTGTGTCCGCAACTGCGGACTTTGTCGCAAAGTCAGCGTAATGGAATTTGGGCTTAAGCATGCTACGGACTGCATGTGACTCTTTGAGTCTTGCATGATAGGTTTTTCTTTCAGACCCATTTTTACACTTATTACTCACCGCTACCAACGTGCATTAAAAAATTAATGCACATACGTAAAAAATAAATTTACTAAATTCTACAAAGCATTAGTTCCGGTATTCTGTTAAACTGTGGTAATTTGATGATCGAATGAATTCAAGTAATTAAACTGTTGTTGCTGCTCCATCACTAGTGTAAATAATAATAATATTCAGATGACATGGTGTGATTTGGTCCTCCATTTTCCAGGTACTGCAATTTTCAGTCATTGTGTTTCTGTAAATTTATCATTTTCAGGTCCTGCAAATTCAGCACCCCAGCAATATTAATGATGTGTTATTAACACGTACACACGCGTTAAAAAAATTAATGCAATGCGTGCCCCGCCCTAACCCCAGGCCAGTACTCGATTTACCTACCCCAGAGGGATGGAAGGCTGAGCTGACCTTGGTGTTGCTTAGGCCTATATACAGAGATGGTTACCTGCCTGCATACAGTCACCCATACAGGTAGTGACCACTTGATAGTGACCTGACCACGAGTTGAACCAACAACCTCAAGATCACCAGTCCAATGTTTTAACCGTTACACTACCATGCCAAGCCACCTAATTGTTGTCCATTTGCTCTGGTCTGTACATATAGATTGTATTGCATTGAATGTGTTTTGTTGTAGCAAGCTGTCTGGCGATGGTGCTGTTCACTCGCTGCCTACAACTCCTGTCAGTCACAGAAGACGTTCTCGGTCTCCCGCTGATGGACGCATTGAAATCAGCTCACAGTCGACAATTGTCTGATGGCTTTAATTGTCTGCATTCTCCCGCACCAGAGTGCAGATGTCCATTCATTGCCTTCAGTTCTCTCTGTGCTTACGTACATGATACATGTGTACAGGGTGACTCGAAAAATACCCCCAACAGACAGCATGCAATTTCTCCGTGACCGGTTGTCCAGTTTCAGAAATTTTTTGAAGCTGCTTAATGCTGGTACTACTCCGAATCAACCAAATTTTTCAGAATTGGGCAACTGATTGCAGAAAAATTGTGTGTTGTCTGCCAGAGTAAATTTTCTGAGCAAACCTGTAGATTATGTGATAACGGAAGCTTTGTGTGTTAAAAAATAGGCAGGCAGGAAGTTGTGATTTTCTGATAAACAGCTGTATTTCTGAGAGAAGAGGTTATGCCATTTATGGATGCTTACTGCAATTTTAACCTTGGCCATATATTTCCCGAAAATGGAGCTTTTCAGCTCGTAATAGTTGAAAATTTTTGGACAAAAATGATTCCAGTAATGACAAAAACTGGGTGGACGTTGGCCCCGTAGCTTCTGCACACAAGGGTAACTTTTGCAAATGCCATCGCCAGAGGGTCATGATGATGATAGTCTTCATTAAAGCAATCAACTGACAGACCACTCATTTGGTTGCCAGCTGGAACTGAACTGGGCTACTGTGCTGTAGTTGCAACACTGACAGTACTGTGACTAGTGCAAAAAAGATGATATCAAACAGCAAATGTCAGAATGATGATGTCCACTAAATGAGGCAGTACGTTGCAATAGTTTGTCATGTTCATGCACAGACAGCTGGTCTGTTATGTTAGCAGGGTTTCCATGTCGTTGTCTCTTTATTTTGCAGGTCCTGAAAAGTCATGGAAAATAAGTTTGGTAGCAGTTTGTCCCAGAAGTTATAGCTTAATATCCTGAAAGGTTGTTTACTTTACTGAGGGTTCAAAATAAGCAACGTGTAGCAATAGTGTAGTGCTTACTTGATGAAATGTAATGATGCGATAAATTACTGATCATGCGAAGTCCTGAAATTTTTTCTTGTCAGGAAAAGCATGGGAACCCTGCGTTAATGTCACTATTATGTCCAGTTTGTTTTTGTACGTGTGTGCTATTATTATGCGGCAAATGTGGCAGTTTTTTAAAAACCACTTTGCTCGACATTCCGTGTTGCAATTGACTCGATTTATTTGCTTTGGATTGACACTGAGAACTATTATACAGGTAGTGACTGGCTTTGAGGTCATCGTTGAAAACTTTGGATTCAAAGTTCATAAAATGTTGCCCAAGATTGATCTCGAGCAACATTTATGAACTTCGGGTTCAACCTTTTCGATGATGATCGACACGCCAGTCACTATTTGTTTTGTTATGCCTGAAAACAAAAATGTTGACCGTTAACAATTCATATTTGTCAGTGTCACATCATGCGATTTGGACCAGTCGCGTGCAGGTATTTTGCATTGAGGTTCAACAATACATTATCTTACACAAGCAGAATAATGGCCAATTCACACCTACAACGTGACTGAGTGACAGTGTAGAGTTGTGTTGTAGGTGTGAATTGGGCATAAACTTTATGTCTGAGTGTGGATTTCACTTTTTTGTTTGCAGCAATAAAAAAGACTTAATAGTTGGTGCCATTAAGTGTTTTTGTGATAGTCCCGCAGCAGTGGAAGCAAGCTTCTATATGCCCTGTGCCTAAAGTAGCCACTCCCACAAGCCACTCAGACTTTAGACCAATATCCATTACACCAATCCTCTCTCGGATCATGGAACGTATTGTTGTCAAAGAATTTTTATATCCAGCTCTCCTAACTCCGCCCGCAGCACTAGATTT
>Ga0209367_1014050_pt1 | contig 10210 bp, 7 predicted proteins | sample WorMetLIZISLAND2_FD_187412 | JGI IMG/M metagenome (GOLD analysis project Ga0209367, IMG submission 187412) | Marine gutless worms symbiont microbial communities from Max Planck institute for Marine Microbiology, Germany - Olavius geniculatus... ...
AAAGAACTGTGTCATAACAGACTTGTGTGTATTGTAACAAAGTTTTGTGTGTAGCTTTCTCTTGCATACTGTGTATTCTATAGGTTTTATTTCTAGGTTTTATTGTGTAGTGTTTTTATTCTTTGTGCGTGTGTGTGTATGTGTGTGTGTATGGGCCACGTTGCCTGATTTAAATAAAATGGAATGGAATGGAATGGATTAGCCTCTTAGTGATTTTTGCGAATGAACAAGGGATATTGACTTAACCTAAATAGGCATGACAATGTGGGTACGAATTTTTGGGGGCAAGCACACCAAAAATTCAGGAAGGCAAAAAGACGTGCAAAATTCAGTGAGATTTTGGACTACTTCAGAGTTTGATTCCAAATGTCTCTGAAACGCATCGAGAAATCAAAAATTGGATTAGCAGTTGATCAACTACAGCCCCTTCTGCATTGGGCAAAAGAAATTTTTGAACTTTGGCTCACTAACAAAAAAGTTATAGGCGCACATGTTGATCCACCCTAAGTCGACAATGCGCATTCTACATATGCTAATGCATTTGAGTTCAGGCCACATGACTGCTGCGAGGTGAATTTCAGCTGCTTAAATTTTATCCTCAATCAGACTTTCTGTACCGGGTGGACTCTCGTTGGCCTCTGTCTCAAATTTCTAGTCGTTAAGTCTATTACTATTACCAGTTTTTTGTCTGGTTTTTGACGCACTACAGCTATGCTACATCATTGTCGTCTGTCTGTCGTCTGTCCGTCGTGGATGTATTGTGGCCAAGCGTTTGTTCGTAGGAGAAAACTTTTTACAGAATAATTAGCCCTTTGTCGAGGCTGTCTGCATACAAAATTTGGGGGAAGCAGTGCAAGGGGAACATGTTCAAATTTGGGGTTGAATGGAGGGGGTAAGAAAAATGTGCATTTTTCAATGGGAAACTGGCCATATCTCGGAAATAGTCTTAGATAGGGCCAAGGTTACTATTAATCAGTAATAGGAATTGGCATATGCCCTTTCAGATGAGATGAAAATCGTCGATTTTGAATGGCCTTGAAGGACGATACGTGCTATTGTGGCTAAACGGTGTGAGATAGGGTTTAGGTTGCTATTGATCACTAGTAGGAAATCACATATGCCTTTTCAGATATAACGAAAATCATTAACCTTGTCGGTACTGCGACAGAAACTGTATACGCTGTAGCGCATCTTCCCTAGCGACAGCTGGGGTTTCTTGTCGAAATTCTTTCACTGTCAAAATCAGGAGAAAATTTGTAATAGCACTATTACTAAAAATCCCACCACACCTCAAGTGTGTTGTTGCACTACCTTGTGAAATGTTAGTGTCGTCAAAGCAACAATTGAAAACAAGTCCACTTAACAACACGTTTTAAGAAATGTACAATGTATAGGGGGTTTACAAGCGCTTGTCAGCGTTACTGACATTTAATTGATGGTGCCTGTTTTTTTCCAAAGTTGTTTCTAATAAATTACAAGGTAATGTTAAGAATGCAGAAAGTAGATTTGTGCCATAACTGGCGCTGATCTGATAAATGCTGCTTAAATAGCCTACTGTTACAAGCCATAAAACAAGGTGGCCCGTTTTTGACCCAGCCTGTAAACCTGACGTAATATTCAAAAATTATCCAGTCATTTCACTTATAACGACAGAAACAGTTTGCTAACTATAGCTCGTCTCTTGCCTCTTGTTCCATTAGTAAAACTGTTCGTCGGAGCGTGATACAGTGTCGTGGGTACAATGACGCATCATTACATAGTGTCAGTAAAATACGCCTACAGCTATGAGTGTCGCGTATTTAATTTATAACGTAATAAAACTACGGTATGCAACTCGTGACAGTGAGTCAGCAAGACTGACACAGGAAAAGGCTGTTGAGTCACGTTTTTGGTAATAGGCCTTATGCCACATACGGCATTAATTCATGTGGCTAAAAAAATTACAGTTACTTTACATTTTTGTAATCACTTTGATGATGGCTTCGTGGCATATACTATGCCAAACAGTCTTATGTCAAAGTCTGGTTTCACACAGCGAAAGAGTTAGAGATTCGTAGCTACACAATGCTTGAGAGAAGCGTTTTAAGCAAACATATAGGCGTCGGAACCGAGGACGAAGTGCCCGCGGACCCCTTATGTTTTGCAGGAGGCCCCAATATCGATTCTTCTTCACTTTTGAGACGTCTGAAATAGTACATTCTAACTTAAAATCTGAAATGGTCAGTCAAGTGCATGTAAAGAGTCAACCAGCTAACTAATAATTAATTTGTAAAAAATATATATACCGGGTATTCTCTCTTCTCTCCTTCCCTTTCCCTTTTTTCTCCCTCTTTTTCCTTTCTACCTTCCTCGTTTCCTTTTCCCCTTTCTGCCGTTTGCGGGGGTCCCACCCAGTGATATTCCAGTAACTGAAGCTCAAACTGATGCTGAAATGATTGATATCAGTAAAACTCGTACTGAAACTAATACTGAACAGATTTTCAATACTGATACTATACTAGGCTAGGCACAGGATATCGGTTATTGATACGGCAATCGGATTAATATCCGGTCTTACCCGGTCTGGCTATTTATCCGGCCGCTGATTTGGACGGCCTTAGCCAGTACGTACGAGCAGGTACCGGCTAAGGCCGTGTCTCTGCGGCGGTACGACGAGCGCCCTTCGTGTGACCGCCGCAGAGACACGACAGCAGCAAGACAACTGACGACCTCAACCCTAGCAAGTAGCCAATCACGGATTGCCAGTCTGCAGGAGCTTTGAATTCATCACCAATTTTATACGTTTACTTTTGGTGTGCATCATTTTCACATGAATCTCTAAAATACGTACGCTAACCCTAACTTTAACCCCAGAACCCTAAACCCTACACCACAATATTAACGCTAATTCTGGTCACTACGTTTTACGCAATTACGCCGAGCGACATTGATGCCGCCGTTTTTCGTTTTCGTTCATTACCGAAAAAAGATACCCTACATGCTATTTTTACGGTTGCCGGACGAATAGTTACCGCGTAGGCCTACTATAGGCCTATAGATAAGCAACAAGAAGACAGGCATATATGAGACGTCACTTAGGCGTAAGTAACGCTTGTGGGACTCGTACAGTAAACTTGGACTGACAGCTGCTGTGGCAAATGTAGTGGAATAGCTGATTCCGAAACTGAAAAAGCCGTCCCCGAAATGACCTAGGCTATAGGCCTACTGTGTCGGCTGGAACGTTAAACCCTACTCACTAACTCACTCACTCCGAAACTGAATACAACCATTCTTTATGTAGGATTTTCAATCAGAATGGGCTTACTACTTCTACTACTATGCTGACAATGCTGTTTGCTTTCAGTCTCAGTAGGCTAATTGAGCAAGACTTGCAAGTGAACCAGATGATGATAAAAATAAAACTGACGTAAGAAGCTAATAATAGCACAAGCGTTTGCCGCAAAGATTAAAAATAGTACTACCACACCTTTAGTTTCGCAGCTGCCAGCCAGGCATTCACTGAGCCGGAGCACACGCCGTAGCCTACACCACGGCAGCAGTGCTTAGGCCTTCGAGGAAGAGAAATTATTTTGTTGAGCGTTACATTACGTTGTTACGTTAAACATTTTGATCTCGATATGACGAACGAATACGACTTCAGCACGCTGCCGGATGTGGTCTGGGTTGATGTGATGACACGACTGTCACTAGACGAGCGCTCGCGTGTTGCTCTAGCATGTCGACGTCTTAACGATATATTCAACCATCCGTCAGTCTGGCACACCGTCGATATAGTTCTGATTGGTACTCTGCCTCGGTGGCAAGCTCCGAAAGGCCTCCACTGTGGCGTCGTCGCGCCGGATCGCTATGTGGAAATGATTCGGCGTTTCGGCACCTACTTCCAGAAAGTCCGTTTGACGATCCGCGGTGAAGTCTGCGAGCTGCAAGATTCGTGCCGCGAGGTGCTCGAGCAGCTGACTCTGTGTCGACTGGAAAGTCTGACACTGAAGGTTGGAGAGGGTACTGTGCAACGCAGGAAGCCGTCACCTGCGGCTGCTGATGCGCTACTTGCTCTGATCCAGCAAGCTCAGCGCTTACGATCGCTCGACATTCGCGCATGGCCCGTGTCCAACACCGACCCGTCGAGCTGCGACATCATCAGCTGTCTGCGTCAGAACGAGAAACTTCATCGACTCGAGAGACTCAGTCTGTTCTGTCGTGATGCGTCTGAAGACTCATGGGTGTCGTTGACGACGTGCCTACCGGCGCCCGACTATGTTGTCGCTCTGCTAGGCCAACAGCTGACTGCACTGACGTCACTGTTTCTTCACTCTGCGCTGCTGACGACTGAGCTCATCGACGTGCTGTGTAGACCACGCCGTGTCCCGCTTTCCAGGTTTGGCGTCATGGTTGTCTATCGTGTTGTCAACGATGTCGTCCGCATCCAGGACTCGACGTGGCGGAAACTGCGCGAGAGCAACCCGGGCGTCGGCGTCGAGCTGACGTTCTGCAACACGATTCCAACGCACGAGCTCATGTCGCTGTTGAGTGCCGAGCTGCCGGTCACGTCGGTCGCTTTCATGAAGTACTCCAGCTACAAGCCGGATGTTGTTCTGACGTGTCTGGCCGCTAACTACCACCGGACGCTGGCAAAGTTCGCGGACTACGGCGACACGGCGGACCTCGGCAAGGAGGTTGGACTGAGCCGCATGGTGAGCCGGTGCAGCGGTCTCTGTTCGTTGATCTTTCACACGGCTATCGGACCAAACAGAGTGCTGGATCTGGCTGTTGCTCGCGGCAGCCGCTGGAGCAGGTTTGAAGTGAACGTGCGGTGGACGTTGGATCGCGACGACGATGACGATAATGTGCTTCATCTGCAGCCAGAGACGGGAAGTTACGCCATCGCCGCGCATCTACCAGGCTCCATATTCTTCTACGACGACCCAACTGACCAGCAGTTGGCAGACATGTACCAGTCGCTCTGTGAACAAGTGTCAGAAATGGTACAGTACAAATGGCAGCCTCTGAACGGGCCGAACTTCAGCTGATCGCTAATGGAGGCATCGTTAGAGACAGCGTTTAGAACTTCAGATTAAGCATTTTTGCCTGTCTTTCAACTAATTATATGTTCGTTATATCGTATAATGTGCATGATTGCATGTGAGTGATAACTCAGTGATAGTTGCAGGAACAGCTACTGTTCACGTGTGATATGTGAGTGTGACGATATGGTCTCATCGCGTAGACTAAGCCTATACGGGGGCGCTGAAAATGCAGGACCGGAAAATGCAAGACTGGAAAATGACAGACTTGAAAAAAGATTAATACTGTTTTGATGACATAGCTCTAGTGCTAAAACTGCGTTGCGAAAATTCCAATAAAATTAATACAAAATGCGGATTCCGAAGCGCATCGGCATGTAAAATTTTCGTCTGCCCCTACTTGCGTTTTGCCAGCTTCGTGCACAAATTCTGCAGCTTGGCTTGTTTATAATTCCATCTGAATTTCATTCGAACGTGAAACTTTTACAAGCACGCAGCGGCAATGTTTCGGGGAAATGATTTATTAATAATTAAACAAACAGAGCAAGTGATGATGACGATTATGATGATTAGAGGATGTGTTCGAAGGCGGCTGAGTCGATAGCATTCACCGCGTGCCTTAGTCCTCAACGTCACACCAAGGACCACGCGCTGAACGCTGCCGACGACGTGCAGCCGTCGCCGCTAGTTCGACGCTTCACGCTCATTGACATCATTACACCGAACCGCATTTCAACGTGCTAAATGTGTCAAAATCAAAAAGTTTTTACTGCTCGTTTGTTCATATACATTGATTATGGAAAAAGAAGTGCAGGAACTAATAAGTGAACGAGTGTCGAAACGGCGAAGGCGTTGAGGGGTAAAAGTCTGGGGTGTCCCCTATCCAGCCGATTAAGGAGTCCGGAAAGCGTCGTAAGCTCCCCCGGCGGGCAGGGTTGTGCGGAGCACCAGCCTAAATTGAATTTGGCGTATTTTAGCCATAAAGTCTGGTTTCCGATGACGCTTTTTAACGAAAGTGATGACAGGAAATTGTAACAGAAAATTGAAACAGTCAAAATTCTCTTTCCAGGTCTCCTAAAGTAGGGGAACGTTATTTCCCCTCGGAAAAATTTAATTTAAAACGCTAATTATTGCAGCCTTTATTGGGTTTTTCGCTTAAATTACAGTGCAGTAAATTTTCGTTCTGCGTTTAGATGAGTAACACTAATAATGCATGACATTTTTCAAGACTTTGTAGTTTGTACGTCACATTTTAGTTACCGGTATCAATTATTATAGGCTTTACACTGTCGCGCAAAATTAGTTGGCTATTAGTTGTTTTTGCGTACGATTACTAACAGAAAGTTTGGTAATATTTCTAACATTTAAAGGCATAGGCCCTACACATATTTCCATAATATCTTCGATCTTCTTGCGTTCTTGCAGTGATAGCCTATACACATTATCAGAGCAAAAAAAACTTCAAACTTCAACAGTTTACAAAGCTATGTAAGGGCGATATGAGTCAAAACTCGAAAACAGCAAAAATGGTTTGGGGGCGATATTACCGCGTGTTGAATTCCAGACTGGCCCTTACAAGACTATAGGCCGTAATGCAAATTTTTAAAAATTGGGGCATAAAAAGAGTAAATGCTAAACATTTTAATTGAAAACATATAAGGAACGTGTCCTGTGTCAGGACGCTTCGTTTGAGCCATTAGCCTCGTCGGTCGGTCCAACGGGCTGGTCTGTGCCGTGCGCAAGGAAAAAAATAGAGGCCTAACGGCGAATTTCGCGCATGCGCAGCCACGCCCTATTTGAACCGATTATAACCAAATTTTGCGTGTGGGGTCGGGTGGGAGACATGATCACTGATGTCAAGTTTTATGGAAATCGGTTAAGGGGTTTCGGAGTTACAGGACTCCCCAAACGCCATTTCCTACACTTAACGTTCATCGCTCTTACAACAGTGTCAGCACTATACCGTGCTGCACTGTGATCAAACTGATCAAGAAATCGTTAGTAGGCCTATGTCACTCCGAAATACTACAGTGAATTCTTGCTTCTGCGTATAGGCGTACTAAAGTTTTTTTTCTTTAGACTACCATACCCTATATGTCTACAACAATTTTTTTGTGTTTTATCATTTTTTGTCTATAGCCCACTGTGTTAAAAGTGAAATGTAGCAACATAAAAAATAAAATTAACTACAGATATTAGGGCGGTTTACCTAATCCGCCCTGATTATGACTATCTTTGTATTAATGTATTTTCACGTTTTCGTAACCGTAAATTTTCAGCCAACACAGCAAAGAGTGGCGTAGTCTATAACCAGGCGACTGTCATTTTGACTGTGATACAGATCGAGTCTGGTACTTTTTTACTTTTACAGAAAAAACGTACAAAATCTCCTGCATGCGAGCATGCTTATTAGTGCAGCAATCCCACGTTAATGTGATAAGTTGTAAGGTTTTTTGTTTGATAGCATTATCTTTAGCTTATAGGCTCCCCTACTGACTTCAGACCATCACTCACGCCACTTGACGTCACCGCGAATGCATCTGCCAGACGTTTGACGCAGCACTGATCAAGACGCCATTGACCACCCATGTCATGCTGCTCTTGCACGACTTGAAGCATGTGTGCGTGCTCAAAGGCGGCATTTTGAACACGCTCCAAGTTAATCTGCATTCTACAAAACACGAAAACGGCAAAAAGTAGTGCTGCAACAGCTATATTGTGAAGGGTCTAGTTTTATTTTATTTTCCCGTTGTTCACCTGGGAATGTGCAATTTTGTGTTACAGTCGAGGCACAAATAACTAAAATATCAAATTGAAAAAACACGTTAGCAGCAAAATAAATGAAGCCCAAAGTGCGCACAAACTTATATATAACACAACTATTCTAACTAATTAATAGTATTTCGATAACAGCGCAGAAAGTTTGCCACATAAATCATTGGCTATCGCCAGTTGCCATCGGAGAACCATTAAAAAATAAAGAAATGATTTTTGACAGATGGAAAATAACAAAACGCACAAATGAATACTATTCGTTCACTCACTCACTGAACCGCTTGACCAGCGACGGGTCGTTGCGTCATCCAGACATCACCGATCACTGACCATGTCCCAGCCAGCATCTGCACTGAGCCCGATGTCGACCTTCAGCTGCACGCCGGATCCACGCATATCGAGGACGACCTCTCGGACGCTTCCAGTCCGGGCGGCCTGTCATCTGGTCGGTCACCTGCACGGGTGTTGACTGCCAGACGAAGTGCTTCATACGCACGAGCCGATTCTTGCAGACGACGTACGCGTATGCAGACATCCTGATTTATCAGTTTGTCGCAGATTCTGCTGCAAATGTCTCGCTGTTGGGTCTGGTTTATCACTGATGCATCTGTTACGAAATCGCGTATTTCAAAAAGCCTTTACATGTATGACGTCTTGAAGGCCTCAAGTTTCTATTCATCCAATTTCGTGAGGGCTCAGGTCTTCGCACACCTATAGTAGAACAAAGACGACAAGGGCGACAGGCGTAGTTTAATTAACATACTTTACGTGTGCATCTTGACTGCCACCATAGGGCCTACACATGTTAGCTGACACATGACACTTGAATCAAGACCGACGTGTCTGAACATATCTAATGTAGAGCGACAGCATGTAAGTAAGCCTACGTGATACGGTCGGTGACGTCAACTGAGTGTCCATGTGGTTACAGCATGCGGTGCAGTTTCATATCCGGCGTTTTGCGGATGAGTCTTGGACCATGTGCAGGTCCATCGTCTGACAGGCTTTATCGAAACATGTCAGAATCTGTTCGTACTGTTCTGAACTTCTGTAAACACTTATAAATACAAAAAAATGGGATTCTAACCAGATCATTGCTACTAGGATTGCTGCAGACTGATAACTCACGATGCCTTTTCCTTCTAACAAGTACAGTTTAGCGAAATCTACCATAATTGCACCGTCAACAATATTAAAAATGTATATGAATAAGGCTGTTTCCTTTCTATTTGAAATGGACTGGATACATTTTAAAGCGCTCGTGTACGTTAAAAGAATCAAAAGAGACTCCAGACTAATTAATTTAGTAGAACAAAGACGACAAGGGCGACAGGCGTAGTTTAATTAACATACTTTACGTGTGCATCTTGACTGCCACCATAGGGCCTACACATGTTAGCTGACCCATGACACTTGAAGCAAGACCGATGAAGCAAATACGAAATACGTACCGCTGCAGTCATACAATCAGGACAGTCAAACACGCAGTGCGACAAACAAACGCGATGACGTGTAATGTCCCCTGCTGCTGCTGCTGCTGCTGCTGCACTGGAGCGATGCAGTGATGCAGTGACGTGATCACAGCAATGACTGACTAGCTGCGTAGACTGCAGAGCGCGCGATGTCAGACGGATGCGGACGCTGAAGCGCTGCTCTCTCTTTCTCGTTGCTATGTGACGATCACCAGCAGCAGCAGCAGCGTCACCCGTGACGTAGTCAGGGCGTTATCTCGGCGAGCCAGCCGCCAGCCGACCGGCCAGTCCACCCGTCGACGTCACATTCAAATGTCTTCCCCATGAAAAATCCGCCCGAGGAAAGATAATCACGGAATTGATATGTCGCCCACTTATTAATACAGGGTGGGCCAAAAAGCGGACCTGCTTGAGCGTTGATAACTCAGCAATGGTTACCCGTAGAAAGGCGTGTGATATGTCAAAAGTTTTAGAATGTTGTAGACAAAAAGGGCCGAACTTGCATAGCAAATCATTTAAATATTCTTTGCCTAATTTGCATAAATCTTCATTACCCCTGAAATTAGGCATTTGCCTGCACTCCCATGTGCCCGAATTCATTAAACTCAAAAACTCACTGACAAAAAGTTTAAATTTAAATTCTGTAAATTATTCAGTGTGTGAGCATTGCAACAGATAGCATGGTCACAAAATTTCAGTAACTGACCAGCTAAAACGTGTGCTAATCGAATGCTGGGCTCAGCTGATCAGAACACATTGACTCCAGCGATTGTTCAGCTGCTTAAAAATATTGATGACGGTTATGAGTGCAAAAACTGGGCAACTGCCTATGTCGAATTTCATCTAAACTCAACGTATGTGTTAATGATTGTTGATATTTCACTGTATGCTGAATGAAAATCAACTTAAATTTATGTGTTACTGCCAATTTAGCATGATTTT
>Ga0209367_1014051_pt1 | contig 10210 bp, 9 predicted proteins | sample WorMetLIZISLAND2_FD_187412 | JGI IMG/M metagenome (GOLD analysis project Ga0209367, IMG submission 187412) | Marine gutless worms symbiont microbial communities from Max Planck institute for Marine Microbiology, Germany - Olavius geniculatus... ...
TGTCGTGTCATGTTTAATATCCAGTCTGTATCTAGCTTAATTGTGTGTCGTAGACAGAAATTTTTGACAAAATTTATGAATATTGATAACTCTGTATGTAGTTCAGTCTTAGGCTGCGCGAGACGTGATCTGAATGATTTGATATGATTGATATGACTGTTTATATTTGGCCTTGTTTCCGTTTCTTGCTTGTTGTTGTTTGTTTTTGTTTTTTTTCTTTGCTGTCATTGAATGACGAATAAAGTTGTATATAATAAGAGGAAGGTGCATGGTGTGGTTATGTGTGCCGGTATAAAACCATAACGGTGAATGTGGACGTGACACTCAGCTGATATGCGCGCATCGATCGTTGGCGGCTGCCGCTGTAATCTGTGTATGGCTCCTAACTGTCGGTCGGCTGAGAGTGGAGTTGCGAGAGGCGCTCGCTCGCTGATGTGTGACGGGAAACTGAAGCGCTCGGCCTATTGATCCAGATGTAAAGACGCCGGCAGGTCTCAGTGCCCGACAGACTGACTGACAGCGCTTCTGACGGCTAGTGTACTGTACTCGGTTAGGTGAGTGAGTGTCGTATGTATTGATCCGTGCTGGGTGGCGCCGGTTCGCCTCGCCACGTCTCGTCTGCTAGTTGCTGTCATTCGTTTACATGCCGGGCGCGTGCTTAAATGCATGAGATATGCATCGACCGTCGCCCCGCCCGATGAGCTCCAATAGAGCACCAGTGCTCGACAGTGGCGTAGACAAGGGGGCCCCAGGGGGCCAAACACTGTCCCACAGTTCTCCAGACAAGATACAAGCATATGTTTAAACTGCACCGAATTTGCCAATTTAGTCAGTTCATTCGAGGAGAAAATAATTAAAGTCGTTGCCGCCGCATCTCATTTTTAAAGCCAAGATGCACCAAATTAGATCTCGCCGGCTGGGGTTCCGCCCCAGACTCCGCTGAGGAGCGCACAGCGCTCCCTCGGCTTTCCTAGCTGGATTTTAGGGGGTCCTACTTTTAAGGGAAGAGAGGGGAGAGGAAGAGGGAGGATAAGAAAACTGAGGGGAGGGTCAGAGAGGGTAAAAAAGGAGGGAGGAACGAAATGGAAAAGGAAAGGGGAGGGGAAGGGGAAGGGAGACGAGGCCTTTCAATTAACATTTCTGGCTACGCCACTGGTGCGTGGCATGGTTTGGCGTTGCAAGCGTGCACCTGCGACACACGCCGCCGGCCCATAGACCACCGTCATAGATTCCTCGGCACTGATCTGCCCGCCGTGCTTAGTGCTCGACCTATCAATCATAGAATGCTGCTTACACGACCACAGGTCACCGATTGCACTGACAGTTCGCCATAAAGTCTGCACTGCAGTACACTGCGTTCACGCTGCGGATCAGATCAACTCGACCAAGTTCGATCGCGTGGTCGGAGACTGGTTGACAGGAATGGTCGGAGTGGTCGTTATGACGTCAGCGTTACGTCACGACTAGCAAAGAATATTTAATCAACAGCCGTAGTTTGTTTAAATATTTTTTTAATTAGTATTTTCCAGCTACAACTGGTAAAAATTTCATGTAAATTGATCATCATTTGAGTGAATTATCATGAAACACCGTGTACACACACACACACACCTTTTAACGCTTGCAGTGATTTGTTGCTGTGACAGCCACAACATCAGACGTCGTCAGTTCGACGTCACACAACGCCCGTCACGACCACCCACGGCGCCTGTTACGTCACCAGTGACATCACAATGATGTCATCGTCGTCGACGTTGGATCGTGGGCCGTCAGGTCGCGGCACGGTGACTGGTGGCGTGTCGAGCCCCGTTCTGGCTAATCAACTTGTAACTGGGTCATGTCGTGAATTGAGGTCAGGGCTGCCAGTCATCCGCTCGCCTAACAAGTCCATGGAAAGACCTCTCGGTTTGTTGTTTTTTTGCACTGACTCATTGTTAGAAATAGTAAAACGACTAGAACAATAATACCCGTGTGAAGGTCTTCCCGCAATATGCCGAAGCCGCTGGTTAACAGTGGTGTACGCTATAGCATTATCAGAGGAAATAATACATTTTTGCTCAGGATTTATTGTGTTATTTTGAAGCAGTTTCTCTGTAATGATTGTAGTTAAATTTGGTCTCAGATCAGATTACCATTTTGTCGGCATTGTTACCTCCGCCGAGGAAGGCGAATGTTATGTGACAGTGTCTGTCCGTTTGTCTGACAGTCTTGAATAGATGCTAGATAACTGAAAAAAGTTACGACCGGATTTTAATGAAATCTAATCAATTGGCTGGTTACGGCACAAGGAATGACCTGAAGATAAACCAATTATAATGACCCGTGGTCTCGCAGCGTAAACTAGGGTCTGGCTGAGTAAGGGCTGAGGAAACAGAGATCAGCGCCGCTCTGTGATGGCGGCGGCATGGTCTAGTAGTTAACGCGTTGTGTTCAATTAACGTAGTTGCTTTACGTCAGCCCCGGTTAGTTTGTGGATTGGTGACTCTGTGGACAGCCAGACCGTCTTGGAGTGTAACCAGCCACTCAGGTCAACTCAGCCTTCCATCTTTCCAGGATAAGATTATAATTACCTCCGCCAAGGAGGTTATGTTTTTGCCAGACTTTGTTTGTATGTTTGTCTGTGTGTCAGCAAGATAACTCAAAAAGTTATGGACAGATCTTTCTGAAATTTAGAGGGTATGTCGGGAATGGCACAAACTGCCAGTTATTCAATTTTGAGGGTGATCCGAAAGGAATCCTGGATTCTGGATCACTTTGAAATTTTCGTTACCATTGCTTTCAATGGGACATAAGGGAAACTGCTGCAAAACTGAAGATGGTGCTGCCACCTAGCGAACAACATTGCCTTGATGGAGGTGAGCGGGCTCTGACTACTTTCTAGTTACATCTTTTTTTGTGTTGCTGTGAGGCTGTGTCTTTGTGCTGTGAGTATAGGCCAGGTATTTCTGGTCTACCAGTCGGAGACAAAGCGTGCGGTGCTACCGAATGAGGTGACGTCTATTGACACAGTGCGTGCTTTGTTTGTACGTTCATTCCCACATAGTCTGTCCATGAGATGGTTTGATGCGCCCACACGCAAGATCTACATTCTTGAGCCAACGTCAGGAATCTTCTACGAGCTGGATGATCTCAGGTTAGCACTTGCAGAGACGCACGTACACAATTGCACTCAGTTCTGCTTAGCTAGTTATTAGTCTGGAATGATCCCGGTTAGGCTGGTCCACAAAAGTAAATCTTTGGTGATTTCTGGGGCAGTACTTTTACAGGCCAGATGTGCTATTTGTTGCCCAATTGAACTAGGGCACTGTGGTTCTGTTTGGTTTAAATAAACGTGGCATATAGTGTACCCAGTTTCTCAGTTGCCGTTGCTGTGCTTTGCTTAGTGCATGCAATTTTAGGAAAAAATGTGCACTTCACACGGTAGTGTAGCGATGCGTTTAAGGTGTGGTGGGATCTACGGGTGTCTCAAAAAACAAGCCACTTTCATTTTCAGCAATAGAAATGGATTAATAATACCGGTAGTGAGAAGTTTTTGTGGAGACACAGTGTATATAAGTTGCCGTATAGGCTATTGTGTGTATCGGACAGTGAGGTGCGTCACCGTGCGGTGCTTAAGGCGATTGAACGTGATTCTGCTGCTGCTGCTGATGTTGTCAATGGAAGTCCACGCAGTCTGCAGCCGGTCTATGACCACGTCATGGCTCAGTCTGCACCTACCCAGGCAGAGTTCATCTACAACTCACCTACTACAGCCAACCACCACGTCTACAGCTCACGCTCTCAACTCCACACTGATGTAAGATTACCATCAGTTAGTATATAAATAAAAATCTAACTAGAAAGTAGTCAGAGCCCGCAGACCTCCGCCAGTGCCATGTTGTTCGCCAGGTGGCAGCACCATATTCGGTTTGGCAGCGGTTTCCCTTATGCCCCATAGAAAGCAATGTTAACGAAAATTTCAAAGTGATCCAGAATCCAGGATTCCTTCCGGATCATCCCCAAAATTGAATCACTGGTAGTTTGTGCCATTCTCAACATACCCTCAAAATTTCAGAGAGATCTGTCCATAACTTTTTGAGTTATTTTGCTGACACACACACACAGACAAACAAACAAACAAAGTCTGGCAAAAACATAACCTCCTTGGCGGAGATAATTATACATTTTTTGATATGCGGTAATAATCCGTTTCCCTGACCGTAGCTGGAGATGTCGTCTGCACGACGTTATTTAACTCTGAGGATTTGTGTGTTATTGGAAAAAAGATATGGAAGAAGGTATTAGCCTACTTGCTTCAGGCACAGATGGTTCCACGAACTTTGTGGGAACAACAAGACTCTGCCTGTTGACCTCTGAAAACGAGCCTTGTCACGTGGACACTCGGGGTGACGTTACGGTCCTTCGATTACGCGTCAACGTCGACGATAATTGTAATCTACTAGTTTCAGAGGCACCCAGATTATGTAGGGCACCCGTTAAACATTTTTTCTTACCTCTCCAAGAACAACTTGGGATAATTTTAACCATTTTATTGCATTAAGTCGCTTTTTGAAACGCTGCATCCGTGCAGCAGTCTGAGTGACTGAATGATGTGGTTAATAACCCAGTACGTTGGTATTGTGCTGAACAGGCGACGTTGGACAGACTGCAGTCTGCTAACATTCACCAGTCTCTGACAGCCCTCCAGCAGGCGGTCTCACCCACCCCGGTCAACTGGTCACCTTCACACTATGGGCAGTTAGTCAGTCCATCGCAAGGTACGTGGCTTACAGTACTTACAGAGTCGGCGTTCTGTATCTGTTTTGGCAGTGTAACGTTTACGACGTTAGACTTGCCATTGCCAGGTCGTTGGTTCGACTCCCAAGTGGTTACTTGAGTGAATGAATGTCTGTGCACAAGTAAACCATTTCAGCATATAACCACACCAAGGTCAACTCAGCCTTTTATTCCTCCGGGTAGGTAAATCGAGTACGGCCTGTCTGGCTGGGTTATGGCGGGACAGGTTGACATGTGTCGGGTGGTAGGTGATTTCATATGTCAGGTGATGCTCCGTAACTCTGAGATGGGTTTTGGATGAAGAACTACCAATATAACACTGACTGTTTGGCTGCTACTACTACTACACGTCTTTTGCGGTTTTTTGGTCTTACCTTGTTACTGACGTCTTGAATTCTTGGTGAGCATTTTGCTGTACTTTTTTCTGCAATTAAGGTGGTTTTGTAGACAAATTATATGAAGCAAAAAGATTAAACATGGTGTGCAAACTACGAAAATGCAATAGTAACTGTGAATGTTTAGTGCAAAAAGCGTTATAGCTTAAGCTGATAATAACGATAACACTGCTATCTTCATGGCTATAGTCATTCTGATTCTTATACTAGTCATTTTGATTCTTTCTATGCGCCCTGATTCTTTATGCGCCCTGATTCTTTCTGAGACTTTGGCGCTTTACAAATCATTTGCTTACTTACTTACTTACTTACCATTTCTGTGGTACCGCCACTGCCTGCTTCAAATGTAAATAACCTAATTGCAACAAGTTTCTTGTAACGTAGCTTAGGTCAAGGAGGAAGAGAAAACGCAACACGTATTTGCCAAACGCCTATGTGTCCACTCACAATGGAAAGTGTGCATCTTTTCTTGCTTTTTTACTGAGCAGTTGAAAAATTAAAACATTATTGCGAATAATTTTGCATAATTTGTACAGCACAATAAATGTTGTTGATTTTTGCTGTGTTTCTGGGTCTGTCATGTGTCTGAATCGCGACGACTGTTTACCTGTGCTGGTCGCAGTTTGTCTAGCGTGTGTTTAACGCTGTATGCAGGGGTAACGTGCAACCAGCGACACTCGGTCGACGTGACGTCTTATGCTTTACAAGGTAGTGCTAGTAGCGGCGGTGGTGGTCAGACATTCGGCGTTGTCAATGGCGACTCTTCACAGCACGGCTCCGGCAGCACGACTCCACTGGCATTCGACTATGAGACCAGGTCTTACACGCAGCATCATTAGTATGCTCTGGTGTGGCTTGATGGTGTAACGGTAGCGTGTCGAACTTGTGATCCTGAGGTCCCCGGTTCGATTCTAGACCGGTGCACTGCCAGGTAGCGACTCTGGGCAAGTTGTTCACACGCATGTGCCTTTGTCACCAAGCAGTATAATTTGGTACCGATCAAAGAGCGGTGACGCTCTTTAGCTGGGAAGGTAACCACGGGTCTGGTGGAAAGTAATGGCAGCCTACCACCGGGTTTATGACCATATCACCTGCGGGCTGACTGCCTAGTGACTGGAATCAGCTCTGGCCCCTACGCTCGTTATTAGGTATGAGACATTTTTACCTTTACTAGTAGTATGCTATGTCTCACCATCTACCGTATACGTCAGCAAGAATTGCTTCAAGATAGTACAGATGTTTGTCACTCATGATTATGAGTGTAGTATATAGGCTACCGGTATATCAACAAGAAATTTGAGCTAATGCTCACGAGACACGTGAAAGCCTATAGCAGTTCTTGCTAAGTAGTTTAGCTGAAAATTGGAGTCTTCACGCTAAGTTAATATACAAGTACCAAATTCTCTATCTCGATCGCATAACGATAGTTCTGTGGCGCTACCTTAAGAATGATATAGACTTGTGTCGCAGCCAAAGATCGCCAGAAAATCCATTAAAAACCCTATTTTGATTTTCAAGGTCATCCACGGTCATTGATCTCGGTGGCAATCAAAAGCCTGTGTACGACTTCTTATTAGTGATTAATAGTAACCTAGCCCCTATCTCGCACCGTTATTGAGATATGGCGACTTATTGGCTAAAACTCGCAATTTTTTCCACCCCCTTTTATTTAGCGCCCTCGTTCTGAATATATGGGAAAGCTTTACGGTTTCTGAAACTAGAATCTTCCAAGCTGCCGACGGTAAAGATTTTGTAATCCTAGCTTGCACCGTTTTTGACTGATCCACCCGTGTGACAGACGGAGAAAGGGACGGAGAGACAGAACTGCGATGGCTAAGATGCGCTGAAAGCAGTAGCTGCTTTCGCACGTAAAAATATTGGTTCAAAGTATTGCAGTATTTCAGCACTAAAAGTATTGCAATACCTGCACGTGCAATACTGAGCATGCAATTAGTATTGCAATACTTGTTAAAGTACTAAAAATTATTGCGATATTTACTGCTATAATTACAATACTGCAATACTAGCAACTCTGTCTGTCAGTCTGTCTTATCGCTTATTCAGAATTTGCAGAAAGTTTGAATCTGGTAATGTAATTGTAATGTAAGATAATAGGCTAAGACTCTTAATGCTGGGGTGCTGAGAAAACATTTTTTGAATTTGAATTGCTGATAATACTGGTAAACAGTTTGTTCTCTCAAGTATAACCAATCACTGGTGTACAGTAAATTCTTATGTAGGTTAATTCTGTTATTAATGATTTTATTGTTTCACCGGTGTCGGCAAGGTTTTTTTCTGTAGATATTTTGTGTTTTGTGTGTTTTTTATCTGTTTTTTTTTCTGCAAAGGTTAAATTTTGTGTTTTATTACGTGTTTATATGCGTGCATTGCCGTCCCTGAAATGGCCTATACTGTGTCGGGCGGAAGATTAAATTCTACTCACTCACTCACTTCTTTCTGTTAATGTGCGTTATGATGTGTTGGTTGCAGGGAGAGAATGCAGAAGATGGAGCAACAGCTGGATAGTTTGTCTAAGTGGGTTCACAGGAATTTGTCGTCGAAACATTCAGCAGCAACGTCCACCACGACGACAAACACAACTGCTGCGCGGCAAACTTACAGCAACGACGAAGCACACGTATCAAGCAGCAACGGTGGCACTTGCTGCTCCGCTACTAGCAGTCAGTGCCTTTTGTCTCGGTACTAACGTTGTATAGGTAAAGAAAGTAAAGGTGATGTAATAGCTCTTATTAGGAAACCCATCACAGAGGTACAGAGCGTCACCTGCCATATGGGATCACGCAGTGTTAGCTGTAATCTGACACAGGTGAACGTGGTGTCCTGCTATCTGATACTTCTCTGTGTTTGTGTTTCACTGACTGACGATAATCTTATTATTGCCTGCGCAAGCCATGGCAGTCTTGTTTTCAGCATCGTCGCTCTGCCAGCATGATAACCCATGAACCACTGCAGTTAGCTTGATGAAATTTTGCACGAACTTGTCCCTTGACAACCTCTAGAACTCTACAGAGTATCAAAGTCACAGGCCACGTGGGTTTTTCATGCATTATTTGTGTGCATGGTATTGCTTGAACGAGTTGGCGCGGCTTCACAAAATGTTTTTCGCTAGATGGTGCCACTTTTTTACTGTGACTGCGGCTACCCGCGGGCAGTACTTAGCCATGAGTAAGCCTTGACTTGTTACCCATAATACACAGCGTCTGTGGAAGAATTGGCAGGATAGTGTCTCGAATTATATGAAACGTTGTGGTCTGCAGTTCTGAGATACTTATTTGCAGACTTTTAGTCATGTGAAGTAATTATGAAATGGTGCAGAAGCTTGGATTAACAGAGAAAGCAGTGTAGTAGAGATAAGGTATGAAATGTCACTGTGGGTCTGAAAGAGAATGGAGAAGATGGGCTCAGATTAACATGTATGCCAGAAAGTATTTTGAATACAACACACCAGTCCCAATTCAGATTAGACACGTCTTGATGGATTGCCTGAAAATGCAGGACTGGAAAATGACGGCCAAAGAAATCACGGGGCTGAAAAATGCAAGACTGGAAAATGCACTTTCGTCCAAGATTTTTCAGTCTTGCATTTTCCGGTGTCGTGGGAAATTTGTTGCACCTGGAAAATTCTTCCCACTTCCATATTCTCATAATGTAACTAACCCTAACTCTAACTCTAACTTTTACCTTATCCCTAATCTTAACCCTAACCCGAACTGCTGCATGTGGGAATTATTTTTTGATGCGACGAATTTTTCACTACACGTGCATTTTTAGCGCCCCCATCTTGATGCATGAATCACTGATAAATACATAATACGAGCAGCAGGGACAATGTTGGGTAAAGCAACAAGAGGATGAAACATTCTTGCGGGGCCTCCAAACATTTTCACAAGCCCTCTGGGGAGAAAATTTTTGATTTTTTTTTTCAAAATGGTACATTCTGGCATACTTTATATTTCTGGCCGACGGTAGGGCCTTCCAAAACATCACGGGGCCCGGGGTAGTTTACCCCCTTACCCCACCCTCTCGACGAGCCTGACACGAAGAGATAGTCAGTGAGTGAGTGAGTGAGTAGGGTTTATCGTCCCGCCCGACACAGTATAGGTCATTTTTGCGACCGCCTTTTCAGGCAGAATGCACACAAACACATAATAACGGAACAATATGTTTAACATTTACAGAAACACAAAGCACACAAAATGAGTTAAACCTAAAATTGTAAGAGTGAGTGAGTAGTTTTTTAACGGCACATCAGCACAGAATAAGAACTCCATTATTCGCATGCATATGTGATTAACAATAACCGTAGTTCTAATAGTCTTCCCTGTTATCCTCCAGACAGTCATTAATTTAAGAACGCTGTTTATTTGAGGACAGGGGTGAACATAAAGACAGAAGCTGAAAATAGTAGCAGCGAGCAGAAGAGATTAAATCACGCGGACGTTATTGTGTCTGTAAAATTGCAGGCCTCTCGGACGTGTCAGCTTCGACATTGTCAGGTCAGCCGCCATCTGCTGTCAACAAGTCAGTGTCGGCTACAATACTGTCACTACATCGACGAGCGACACAGTTACGCCATGACATCAGTTCGCTGCGACAACTGCACCAGTCATCAGTTCAACTGCTCATGACTGCACTCAGTGATATCTTTCACAAGCTGCAGGTCAGTCGCACTTTCCTGCTTTTTCTCTGTGATTTGCCTGCTCTGTTTCTACGCGCGAAAGCAGCTACTGCTTTCAGCGCGTCCTAGCCATTCGCAATTATGTCTGTCTGTCTGTCCGTCACACGGGTGGATCAGTCAAAAACGGTGCAAGCTAGGATCGCGAAATCTTCACCGTCGGCTGCCTGGAAGATCTAGTTTCAGGAACCGTAAAGCTTTTCCATAAATTTGAAGGGGGGTCACCCCAAACGAGGGCGCTAAATGAGAGGGGGTGGGCAAAATTTGCGATTTTTGGCCAATAAGTTGCTGTATCTCAGTAACGGTGCGAGATAGGGCCTAGGTTACTATTAACCACTAATAG
>Ga0209367_1014053_pt1 | contig 10207 bp, 6 predicted proteins | sample WorMetLIZISLAND2_FD_187412 | JGI IMG/M metagenome (GOLD analysis project Ga0209367, IMG submission 187412) | Marine gutless worms symbiont microbial communities from Max Planck institute for Marine Microbiology, Germany - Olavius geniculatus... ...
ACATTAAACACAGGCATTCAATGTGACTAGTGATTGCAATTGAATTTTCAATCAATTAGTAATCCAGGCATCCCGTTTCGGGTTTGGTATCTTTAATTGACTTACTTTATGCATACAATATAGTATAGGCCCCTACGGAAGGTATATTCGTACTGTAAAGAGTGACGCTGACCGTCAAAATACAAATTACAGTGCACAACACGGAGTAGTACTCTAGCGCACATAAAACATTTTATTTATCACAAGACTAAAATTTTTATTTTCATCATTTAACACGCAAAAAGTATAATTTTCTGCAATTTTTGTAATGTCAAAATCCCAGGACTGGGAAGCCGCCAATCCCGGGATTCGGGATCCTAGGATTGCAATCCCTAAACGTGGCAGGATCGCGTTGATTTGTTGTGTGTCCAGTATATCGAGAAACGTAATGTACGCAGCTCCTTGTTAGCGGTGGAGCCGCCGAGCTGAGCAGGCGCTGAATCAGCGGGCGTCAATCGGCGAACATGGTCGGCACGATGGATGTCATCCGATTAACCCTACTTTACCCGTTCTCCCGCGCCAGCTGGCCGGCGCCGATAGCGATATTCCGCGGTGATATTATTCTATCGACGTTTTACACGAATACGGTAATCGCCGACGACTGCCCACCGGTCCGTCCGTCCTTCGGGGAGAGGGGGCCGTGTTCCAGGGGGACGGAAACGGCAAGAAACACCGGGTGTCGGAATAGCAGAACGCGCCCATTTGGTGCAATGTAGACCTACGTCGTCGCATGTTCTGTCTCTCAGCACACCAATAACATCACCGTGTGCGCTGCTGCTCCTCGTAATGCGCAGTTCTCGAAATCCGTCGTTACGACCAGTGGTTTGATCCCTGACTCGAGTGTTTACGCCGAACGAGTTATATCGGAAGCTTGTAAGACGGCGCTGGGCATTGTGTTTCATTCAAACAATACTCATTGACCACTACAACACCTACAAGGCCGCCTTTAGTAACCGCTCATCAGGCAGTACTGATGTTACTAAAAGCAGGATGTGCCTACTGCGGGTGGTCAGCGAGCGATGTGACCATCTTTCACCGACTTTCTTTTTCGGTCTTGCTGTGCTCGTATTGGTAGATATTTTTCGCTCGTTTTCAGCTGCCCGCAGGCTCTGCCGCAGTTGCGGTTGATGCGTGGGGTAGCAGAATCGTTCATCGCTATCATTTTAGTTTCCTAAAGCAGAAACAACAGCAATTCAATGCAGCAGCGATGCGGCCGGAATATTCAAGCAACAACCTACCCCTACAGTTGACTTAAATAATAACACCAACTAAAAATAACACTCAAACATTAAGGGGAATAAGATGAAGAGTTCTATGGTACGTTTAAATTTTGGAAAGCAACCAAGCTTAATTTGATCAGCACGCTGTAGGCAAACTGTTTTAGAGAGACGTTCGGCAAAAAAAGTTAGACTCGACAGAGCTACTAAAAATAAAAAAGCAGGTCATAAAAAGCACCTAGTATGAACGGATATAATGTAGTTATTAAATAAGAACTTCTGTTTTTTTCGAGTTCGTCAATTGCCGTTTGTAAGGCAACATACCGAATCTAACGTTAAGCTTTATCATTATCAGCGTCGTCATCGTCAACATTCAGCAACTTAGAAGCCATTTAAAAATATTCTACATGTAGACAGCCAGTCACAGTATAAGACCCAGTGCAAGAATCAGACAGAGAAGTCATAATGCTATGCCCAGTACGAGTTTTATAGGCCTAATCTATTTTCAGAGGCGTCTTAAGCTGAATAAAGGTTTAAAGGTTAATGTGCCGTAACACACTTCTGTTGTCAGGAGATCGATGTCACACAGGAGTATAGAGTGCGTCTTACAGTGCTAAAACAGTTTAACGTACTTTTTGGATGTCCAATGAATGGTCTGTGCAAGGCAGTTAAGGGCTTTACTAACTGCAGGAAATACCAAAAAGTTGAGAAATAATGTCTGTGTTGCAGTATTATTTCTTAGTAATTGTTTTATGCACAAATACAAATTCAGTTATAACAAGATTGTTGCCTTTCTCATTGCTGATGTGAAATTCTTTCTTTTGCTTTTATGCTTTTGTAAAACTAAACCCCACGAGCAATTACCGCGTGTTTAAGTAGTTTTCGCAGTCATTGTTGCCGTTGTAGTTGAACGAGCTTGTAATTGCACAGCTCTGCGAAGATTGAGTGTAGGTCTACTCAATCTCACAAAACCGCAGGCGTCAAAATACCCACTGCACACATTAGCGTGTCTTTAATAGCGGTGAACACGATACTCGTTAATTACACCGGAGAGCCCCGGCGCAATATACCCGACAGCCGAAATTGGCGATTCCTGTAATGCTTCCAGTAGTAAAAGATGCCAGGTCGGCACAGGCGGACTTCCATCATCGTAAAGCGTGAAGAGACTGGATGTATGATATCGGGTCGTTGGTGCAATACGAGAGCTCCAGTAGCTACAGGAAGCTATCCCGTGCATGAGTCCGTCCAGTCAGTCGTCGCCGTTGTTATGTACAGGGTGGCCCCCAAAAAATCCCAATTTGTTATTGTCAGAACTTCGTCAAATCTCCAACAAATTTGATAATTTTTGGCTGACAGATGGCCAAGACGTTAAAATTATGTGAGGTACACCCAATGTCTACCTCACCTAATTTATGTTAACGCACTAGCGTGTTGAAAGCATTTGCTCCAAATTGTTGCGTAATGCTAAGTTGTTCAATCAATCAATCAATCTTTATTTGTCCAATAAAACAATTTAAAACATGCAAATGACAATGCAAAACAAGGCTTTGGACTCTTAGACACTAGCTGTTGTGCCCGTAAAAGTTCTAACGACTCGATTAAGCACACAATAAACTGAAGAGTGATTTATTTAGCAGAATTATAAGATTGTGTAACAACTTGCTTCGAAATTATTAAAAATTTATGCCCAAAGTGTACACAGTGGTTTAAGCTGGTTTAAACGTGACGGCACGGTTGACAGCGGCATTAACGATCAACTGATCAATTTGCACAGCACTCATTCATGAAGAATTAGACGTGTTTTGAGCTTATTAGTTAGCTGTTTTGTTGTCTGCTATTTTTAGCGTAAAATATTTAACACCACAAAATTATTAGAATTAAATTATTAAATTAAAATTACTACTATTATGAAAAGGTGAGCAATCTGATACTTATAATCTGGAGCAATTTAAAGCATCTGCGTTTTACACGGTGGTGCGTTGACATAAATTAGGCGAGATGGACTTTACATAATTCTATGGTCTCGGCCATTCCTGTGCTAAAAATTATCAAATTTGGTGGAAATTTGACGAAGTTCTGAAAAAAACAAGTTGGGAATTTTTTTGGGCCACCCTGTATACTTCGCGCACTGCCTGCGACGCCCTTCCATGTCAGTTAATATTGGCGCTCACTGCCAGGAAGACACTAGTCTACGACCGGCGTCTGTGTTTACAGAGCTATCTCTGCCATTTCTTGCGGTCGAACTGAGATTTTCTGCGATTCGAGCAAAGAAAACTTTATTCTGACGTAAACATCTTTGGCTTTTGCAGTCTTACCGGATTAACGACCACGGTAAGATTTTTTTTGTCGTCGTGACTGTTTGCGTAATGTGTTTATAGGCTACTCTTAGTACGGTAGTCTTTGTTGTCTTGCGTCTACGTTTATTCCGACGCAAACACAGATCAATGATCAGTTTGTCACCGAATCTATGTACTACTACACCGCGTTTCAGAAAAATAACTCAAAATTTTTTTTGTTATAACTTTGTCAAATTTTTACTAACTTTAATAATTTTTGGCAAGTTGATGGCTAAGACGATTCATTTGCCACCTAGCTCATTTAATTTATGTCAATGCACTACCATGTGAAACATAGATGCTCCAAATTGTTGCATAATGCTAAGTTGTTGTTGTCTCTCAAGTAAACGTTGTAACGAGTTAATTAGGCGCAAAATACACTAAAATGTAAATTATTTAACAAAATTATCAGTTTTTTTTATAACAACTCGCTTGCAAATTAAAATTTATGCCAAAGTGTGCTCCACATACAAAGACGCAACGGCTTAGATGCAACGCCAATGGCTGATAGCAGAATCAACGATCGACTAATCAAATGCATTCACTCATCGATTAGACGTGTTTTAAGCTCATCAACCAGCTATTTTGTTGTCTGCTGTTTTTAGCATAAAATATTAAACACCTCAATATTAAACCACGTCGCACTCTGTCGAATTGATGATGCAAAGGTAAGCTATCTGATACAAATAATCGCCACGTAATGTAACAATTTGGAGCATTTGTGTTTCACATGGTAGTCGTTGACATAAATTAGGTGAGGTAGTAAATGAGTGCAACGTACATAATAATATCAGTTTGGCCATTTTTATGCCAAAAATTATCAAAGTTAGTGGAAATTTGACAAGGTTATGCAAAAAACAATTTTGACTGTTTTTTGAGACACGGTGTACATCTCTAAGTAGATTGCAAAAATACCCATACAGCTAAATTTGCTAGAAAATTTTTCAAAATTGAAAACAAAGAATCGAGTTTTTTTAACACAACAGTAACAATAACACCAGAATTATTGCTACAAATAAAAACTCTGAAAAATCTAGCGGCTTTTTTGGTAGGTTACATCAAAGTACCTGCTTTAGCTCAGGCAAGAGTTTTCTGTTCTTTGGTTGACATGCACGCAAGTGACAGGCGTCACTTACTGAACAAAAAGCCGAGCTGTCGCTTGGATAGCCGACCGTACTGGTTGTCAGTGACCTTTAAGGTCATTTGAGGTCAATAATTTTTATTTCATCTGAAAGGGCGTATGACACTTCCTATTAGAGATTAATAGTAACCTTGGCCCTATATCTCGCCGTTTCCGAGATATGACTATTTTTCTGTTGACAAACGCACATTTTTAACCCTTTCTTTATTTGCCCCGAATTTTGCAAATATTTCCCTGGCACTAAATCGCTGAAATTTTGCATGCCTAGCTTTAAGACACATAGCTAATCACTCGTGTAAATTTTATTTTATTCACCCGTTAGTTATGGCACCTCCGTTACGGACGACGACGACGGACGGACAGACAGACAGACGACAACCGTACCCTAAGCTCGACCGTTACTTAAGTACGGTCGGCTAATAATTTCCACTCCACAGGCTGTCGTCTTCCGGTCCACGCGACCGTCGCCTTCCTAATAGACGGAGCAGTAGCATAAACATAGTACTCGGACTCTGCAACGTGTTGGAGTCATGCTATCCAGATCTTAGCACCTTAGTTACGCTAAAATGAGTAGAAACACCTTTTGCCAGGCCTATATTCCTGTTAAAGTCTTCGACCGTTTAGGCCTACAAATGTACAATAGCGTATAAAAATAAAACAGTTTTATCGCTATGATTCTGCAGTATGTTTACAACATATTTCCCGTATAATGTAACAGTCCAGAGCACCTTCGTTTGATACGATAGTGACGGTAAAATGCATTGACACAAATTAAATGAGGTTGAAAATGAATTCGCCGAGCATCATTTTATCGTCTTGGCCATTTTTGTGACTCCGTTCAGCCACAGAAAAACCTTCAAGTAAAACTTATGACTTATTAGCATTACTAGCATTTTTGGAATTATTTTTTTTTTAAAATTCGTGTTTTTTTTTGCATCAGCACGTTGTTTTTTGTGTGTGTATTTTTGCATGTTTGCTTTTTGTTGCGAATAAACACGTCCATTGAAACTCACCGCCACAAAAGAAGGTGCCTTGTGCCTTATACCCCGTTTACACGATCGATCAAACATCTAGCACACGTTGAGCAATGTATTCAAAATACATGTGCTAATTGCTCGACGTTTGCCGGATGTTTGCTAGCATTTATCCAGCTAGCTCGACGAGCTATGGTAATAAGCATGCTAATTAGGAGGACAGACGGGTTGTAATTGTAATGCCTACATGCATATAACAAGGCCAAGCCTATAGGCCTTTATTTGAGCCAGGAGGCGGGGTTTTACCTGCTTGATGTTTGCTCGATCGTGTAAACAGGGTATTAGTTGTTTACGGCACAACAATGGCACTGTGGATATTTGCGGTTGACAACAGAAAGGGATCGTGGACATGGCGAGTTTTAAACGTAAAGTAAATAGCAGACGAGTATCGTCAATGGATCTGACTGCAAATAATGTTATTCTGTTATGACAACTAATAACTACTCCAGGGCACATGAAAATCAGGGTATTCGAACTTGTTTCGCACTGTAGAATGTCAAATTCTGCAGTCGTGTTTTGCGCTATTTATTCACGATATATGTTGTAAATATTTTGGGTTTCACTATTGCCGAATAGGCAGCAGTCGTCTACAACTTCTAACGAAGTTTTTATTGAACTAGAGTCAGATCAAGGCAGCCAATATTTTTTATCCATTAGTGCAAAAACATATTATGTAATTATTTAATGTTTTACACTTGTGTCAGTTATTGCAGTATCTTTTCGTAGATTTTTTGTTTAATATTTCCGGATTATTTTATCATCATGTTTTATCGTAGTGGTTTTTTTGACTCGCTACACCTCTGCTGCTAGAGTTGTAGGCGTCTATGATATATTTGCGGTCTGTATGTAACAGATGTATTGTAGCAAAATAGTGCCAGATGGGTCTAGGTTGCTATTGATCACTAATAGGAAATCGCATACGCCCATTCAAATGAGATTAAAAAATTATCGACCTTGGATGACCTTAAAGGTTAGTACTGCAATAAGAACTCTATAGGCTGTAGCGCGTCTTCCATACCAACAACTGGGCTTTCTTGTCTTAGCCTATGCAGAATGACAGACGACAATCATGCCAATAACTCGACCGTTAGTTAAGTACGGTCAACTGAAAATCAAATCAAAAATACATTTGTACACAACAGCGCATCTACAAAAGTCTCTAAAGCGCTAGAGTAGTGCTGATATATTGTCAATGTTTGCCAAATAAAAATGCCTTTAACTGTTGCCTAAAACAATTCAAAGAAAGGTCCGATGACTCTAGATAATGTCCGATAAACCGTTCCAGACAGACTTGACCAAAAACAAGTTTAAAATTGGATCGCCGAAAAACAAGCTTTCAAGGTAGTGAATAATAAGAGTATATAACAAACACGAATGGCGAATATTTTCAGAAACTTGAATGTATGAATTGATCAATGACATTGTGTGTACGGTGTTTCATAAAAAGGACCCCTTTTAGTTTTTTTTGCATAATTCGCTCAAATGATGATCAATTTACATGAAATTTTTAGCAGTTATAGCTAAAGAAATGCTAATTCAAAATATTTTATATTCTATATTTTATATTCTATATACTCTATATTATTTTGTGACAGAAAAGTGATAATGGCGATGTCATATTAACTTGAATTTAAACTCAGTAATAGTCCTTTATGCGCAGCATATGCACAGTAGTTGTGGTCAAACGATCTACTCTGAAGGGGAATGTCTGTTCGTCTCAACAAATTGCCGTAATGTGCCCATTGGCCGCTTTTACACTCAATCAACGGCTAATTACACCGCGGAAGGAAGTTGCAGCGCGTGACAGGGCATTGTAATTACTTCGAGTTCACCCACTCTTCGCTGTCGCAGGATTTTTGTAAAACTGCGCACTATAAAGGGTCTGGAAACGGAAGTTTGCTAGCGGGGTTCAGGGGCAGGGCACTTTTGTTTTCTGGCTTTAAAATTTTCATGAAAAATTTGTTTACTCATTCTTCGCTGTCACATCGTCTTAGACGTCTCTTTCTTTTCCGCCGTATGTCTAGTCTGTCTGCAGAGAAAGCGCACACTTCTTTCTGTCGCTATATTTGTAGCATAGGTCTAATGCTGTCAAAAGTGCACGATAATTTTCCATCGTCGCTTCGCAAACAGTGTAAACTCGTACAGCAATCTACAACTTTACCAGTATGACTTTTTACGGCGCCCATGTTATTGTACACGGTGTTTCATTAAAAGGGGACCACTTTTTGTTTTTTTTCATAATTCACTCAAATGATGATCAATTTACACAAAAATTTTACCAGTTGTAGCTGAAGACATACTCATATTTTAACAAAATTTGGCAGTTGATTAAATGTTTTTTTGCTGGTCGTGACGTAGCGCTGACATCATAACGTGTCACGGGTAGGCTCCCTACAAGCTTGCTAGTCTCAACTTGTGCTGTCGGTTGCTACCCTGCTTCGATGGTGAACTTAATCTGGTTCGCTGATGAAAAATGTTTATTGTGTCAGCACTAAGCAACATCGGGACATGAAATCAGGCGTCTTGCGATCCAAAAACTCAACCTTCTCGCAAGCTCGGTGAGCTAGTGCACTGTCTTGCTCGAACATCTGAAAGTCCAACTATCCCCACGGACACGTAAATGCAATCGCTTTGCATGTTTTTGTGGCTGCAACTGTAAAGCTTAAAAATTTGTCATAACGAACAAAATTTTTCACCATTGGAGCAGGTTAGCAACTGACCGCACCAGTTGAGACTAGCAAGCTTGTACCCGTGACACATTATGACTTCAGCGTTACGTCACGACCAGCAAAGACTATTTAATTAACTGCCATATTTTGTTAAAATATTTTGAATTAGCATTTTTTCAGCTACAACTGCTAAAAATTTCATGTAAATTGATCATCATTTGACGAATTATGCAAAAAAAAACTAAAAGGGGTCCTTTTTATGAAACACCGTACACACAATGTCATTGATCAATTCATACATTCAAGTTTCTGAAAATATTCGCCATTCGTGTTTGTTATATACTCTTATTATTCATTACCTTGAAAGCTTGTTTTTCGGCGATCCAATTTTAAGCTTGTTTTTGGTCAAGTCTGTCTGGAACGGTTTATCGGACATTATCTAGAGTCATCGGACCTTTCTTCGAATTGTTTTAGGCAACAGTTGAAGGCATTTTTATTTGGCAAACATTGACAATATATCAGCACTACTCTAGCGCTTTAGAGACTTTTGTAGATGCGCTGTTGTGTACAAATGTATTTTTGATTTGATTTTCAGTTGAACGTACTTAACTAACGGTCGAGTTATTGGCATGGTTGTCGTCTGTCATTCTGTCTGTCAGTCCGTCCGTATTGTGGCTAAGCTTTAGACGTAGGAAAAAACGTTTTACACGAATAATTAGCCCTGTGCGTTAAACTTGGGCGTGCAAAATTTCAGCAGCCATCTAGTGCAAAGGAAACATTTTTAAATTGAGAGTTGAATTGCGGGGGAGGTAAGAAAATGTGCGTATTAACGGAAAACTGGCAATATCTCCGAAACGGTCAGAGACAGGCCAAGGTTGCTATTAATCACTAATAGCAAGTGGCATACATCCTTTCAGATAAAATGAAAATCATCGACTTTAGATGACCTTGAAGGTCACTGACAACCAGTACGGTCGGCTATCCTAGCGACAGCTGGGCTTCTTGTTTTATTGGATTTGCTGTGAGGACTGTTGTTGTGGCTGCGACGGCGGCAGGAGGCGGCGGTGTTTCTGTTTGAGAAGAGATTGGCCGAGAAGCTACACAAGCCGCGGCGCCGGGAGGTGGTGACAGAGCTGCTGCGTCAGGAGGCTGCAATTCTCGCCCGTCTCAAGCATCCACGCATCCTTCGTCTCCTCCATCCGCTCGAGGAGACTAAGTAAGTATTTTGCGACAACGTCCTTTGTTTTCTGACCGCATGCAACTGTTCCCAGCTCAGCCGCCGTTGGATTCATTTAGATGATTGTAATTGTCCGATTTTAGATTTTCTACATAGCAGGACTTAATCTTATGTTATCAAGACTAATCGTTTTGTTTTGTATATTTGTCATTTTGATGCTTGATTTGTCTCTGTCCTTGCATTGCATTATTGAAACAGCAGCCTTTCAAAGTAGGCCCTACTGGCGAATTGATGGTGATGTTGGTAGAATGTACTAAATCCAAAGCTTTTTAAAGATTTTCGTTGCTTGTGCGGTAGCAAAATGCTGCTGTATAAGCGATGTGCCAAGTCAATGGGAAGGCCGAAATTTCGACCCCCCACAGCTCCCACATTTTTCAACCGATCTTAATGAAGCTTGAAAATAAGAAAGATATCCGGAATACGACCCCACATGCACAATTTGGTTGACGGGGGCCTCAAAGATAATGGGGTCACGACCTTGATCTTTTGGGGGTCACATGACGTCATCGGTCACGTGACCATTTGCCTTCCGGG
>Ga0209367_1014054_pt1 | contig 10207 bp, 10 predicted proteins | sample WorMetLIZISLAND2_FD_187412 | JGI IMG/M metagenome (GOLD analysis project Ga0209367, IMG submission 187412) | Marine gutless worms symbiont microbial communities from Max Planck institute for Marine Microbiology, Germany - Olavius geniculatus... ...
GAAGACGCATTCTGTGACCTCCAGACCGGACAGTGTTCGTGTATACCTAACGCGTACGGTCGTCAGTGCGACGAGTGTATGCGTGGTTACTACGGCTATCCCAACTGCCGACCGTGCGAGTGTAACGGTCGCGCCGACGACTGTGATAGCTCCGGCAAATGTTTGAGTTGTCGCGACTTTACCGGCGGAAACCACTGCGAAAGGTACACTTCTACGACTACACCGTGTCTCAAAACACGCGCCATTTTTATTTTTTTGTGAATTTCGTTAGAGTCGTTACAATTTATGACAAAAAACGAAATAGTATATTGAAATTTGCTAAACGTGCATCCTGAATGTTGTGTAGAAGGCATAATATACTTTTTGTCGCCATGTATTATCTTTGCTTTTCTCGGGTATATTGTCTTGTTATCTAGTCACCCAGGCGAACTCAGCCTGTCCATCCTTTCGCGGGTGGACACAGTGAGTACTGGCAATCGCCGCTGGGGAAGAAACGGCAAGTTCCGGGTAACAGTACACTGTATAGCCTCTGTTACCAGGACCGTACAACTGACACTGGATGTTAATATAACCTGCCATCCGGCCGACTTCGACTTCAGTTGTAATTGGGTTTAATTTTTGCTGACTGAAAATGCCACATCATTCTTTGGCCAGCCTTTATTTCTTTACTAGATATCACACTGCTGGAGTAGGTAAGCGAACACGCAGTTCGAGCTTATACCACCCCAGACAGTGCGGTGTCGTAACTGAACCACGTTTAAATGGCCTTAACTACGCTGTCGTTTGCTTTATGATGCACGACTGCAGCCGAAAATTGTGATAACGATAGCAGTGCAAGCTAAGTGTAGTTTAATTTTATGTTGTGAATCACTGATCACTTTTTGCAAGTGATTTTTACGTGTTCTACTTACTTATTTACTGCACAGGTGCGCTGACGGTTACTATGGTGACCCACGTCCTGGCTCACGTCACCCGTGTCGTCCATGCATGTGTCCCGGCGGCGAGGGCAGTGGATATCAGCACGGTGACACGTGTCGACTGGACACACGCTCTAACCGCGTTATTTGCAACTGCCGCACCGGATACACAGGTAATATACTCGAGAATTATAGACATAAACAAAACATTCGCTAGAGGGACATTCGGGGAGCGCAAACCTCTGCCAATGGCCAGAGTAAAATGAGGTTCGTCATTTTTCCCTGTTTTGTTCGGCAGATATTTGGTTCGGCGGATGTTTTCTCTGTCTGGCAGTACTTTTAGTAAAGAATTTTATTTAAGTTCTATCTAGATGCTGATCCTGATTATCAGTAAAATCTACTCACTTCTACCTTGGGCCGAATTTCAGCCAAATCTGCAATTTTTAGGGGGTAATTCTGCTGACAAACCAACAGATGAATAAATAAACACACAGCTGTCAGGGTGTCAATCACATAACCTCCATGGCGGAGAAAACAGGGATGCAGTGGGACTGTGGGCCAGTGCACATAGCTAGGCGGATGGCCGCACATATGTCTGCACACGTCTTGCAACACCTTTGCTTATTGTATTCTTATTATTTTGCCTGTATACTTTGTTGCCAGAATGTGCTGTGAACTATGATAGATGTAATCTGTCTGCCTGCCTCGTGCCCATTGTTATCTGTTCCATAGTTGTAAGTAGTTGTAATTACCTCCGCCAAGGAGGTAATGTTTTTGCCAGACTTTGTTTGTTTGTCTCTCTGTCTGTCTGTTAGCAAGATCACTCAAAAAGTTATGGACGGATCTTTTTGAAATTTTGAGGTTATGTCGGGCATGGCACAAGCTACCAGTGATTCGATTTTGGGGGTGATCCGAAAGGAATCCTGGATTCTGGATCACTTTGAAATTTCCGTTACCATTGCGTTAAAGGGGGCATAAGGGAACCGCTGGCAAAGTGAATATGGTGACGCCACCTGGCGAATAACATTGCCTTGGCGGAGGTTATAGGCTAATTACTATTGATTCTTACTGATGTTGTATACAGGTGTAAGCTGTGATCGCTGTGCTGCTAACTACTATGGCAATCCTCTGGTTCCTGGCGGGACGTGTGAGCGCTGTCAGTGCAGCGGTAACATCGACTACAGCGTGCCAGACAGCTGTGATGCCCAGACCGGCGAATGTCTCAAGTGTCTGTATAACACGGAGGGTTACCAGTGTGAACGATGTCGACCGGGGTACTTCGGCGACGCTACCACACAGTCTTGCACGGGTAATATCATCTGATCTACCTGTCCATAGTTGCCTCTAATGCTCTGTAGCACGTTTTTCTCACTACATTTTGTTGCTTAAACTTGTGGGACGGAAGGCCGCAAAAAACCTTCCAGCGCCGAGACCACAACATGGTCCCAGTGCGCTTGCCCTGCTGTAAGTTGTTATTGTTGAAATTGTTGTTTAGCCCTATTACTGACTGGTTGATTGATTGATTGCAGTGGGGTAAGCCGACTTTTTTCCTTTTGAAAGGGAAGAAAGCTTTAACGAAAAGAGAAGAGTTAATCGTAAGGGAAGGGGGTAGTTTACCTTTGGAGCACTAAGCCCTATGCACCATCACGTCAAGTTGGCAGACCATGGTGGGAAGGGAGTGGGCGATGTTCAACGAAAAAATGTGTAGGTTTATGCCCGTCTTCTCCTTTTTCACATTTCCAAATAAACCACCATTTGATCGATTGATCAGTTGATTGATTGAAACATAGATTGATTATTACCTCCGCCAGTGAGGTTATGTTTTTGCCGGTTTTTGTTTGTCTGTTTGTCTGTTTGTCTGTGTGTTAGCAAGATAACTCAAAAAGTTCTGGAGTCTGGACGGATCTTTCTGAAATTTTGAGAGAATGTCGGGAATGGCAAAAACTACCAGTGATTCAATTTTGGGGTTGATTTGGAAGGAATCCTGGATTTTGGATCACTTTGAAATTTTCATTACCATTGCTTTCAATGGGGCATAAGGGAAACCGTTGCAGAACCGAAGATGGTGCTGCCACCTAGCAAACAACATCGCCTTGGCGGAGGTGTGCGGGCTCTGACTGCTTTCTAGTTTGATTTATACTTAACTTCCTTCATCTGATGCGATGCTATTGTGTGTGCAGCTTGCGTGTGTAACATTCTCGGTACAAACCGTACGGCCGGACCGTGCGATGCTGTGAGCGGCCAGTGCATCTGTCTGCCGAATGTGCTCGGACTTCGCTGTGACGAGTGCGAACGCAACTACTGGAAGCTGGCTAGTGGACTGGGCTGTGAACACTGCGCCTGTGACCCGACCGGCTCACTCAACGCACAGTGTAACGAGGTCAGATCAACTACAATCAAATCAATACAGTACACAATAAGTAGGATATTAACTCGTATATAGCACCAGTAGTTGAAAATCGAATATGTAGCGCTGGCATGTGTGTGACTAAACGTGATGGGCAGAAGCGAAAAGGTGAGATTTGAGATGCTCAAATCTCATTTAATAATTTTATTTAATGTCAGTACGTTAAACAGATAAAGGGCTAGGGGTAACTAATATTTACGTTAGCAAACTTTTTTTTTCGCTTTTTCTTATAAACTCGTTTTTAAAACGCATTTCTGACGTTTTCACAAATTTTTTTCTTCTAAAGTTGGACATTATTCGTGTGATAAAGCTATGTTATTAACGTGTGTTAGACTATCGTATATTCTATGTGCTCTGCAGTATGATGGTCAGTGCAATTGTGTGGAGGATCGCGGAGGTCGTGACTGCAGTGAATGCCGAGACAACTTTTGGGGTGATCCCGGCACCAGATGCATATGTCAGTATATACATAACTGCTTGTCTGACACGTTCTCTGCGTTTATCAGTCTCTCCCTGTGTGACATGTCATTTGATTTTGTAAAAACTTCTATAAATTTATTTATTTGTTCAGCGAAATGTTTAAAAATTAATTTAAGAAATAATGTACAATAATTGAAACAGAAGCGCTACTGATGAAATAATAGCAGCAATACATTTTCTTATGATGACTGAATGATGAATGTGAACAGCCTGTATACTGAAGCAATGGATTCTAGTCAGTCGTACGTCAATATATTCAACAAACTTTTTTTAGTTTCTCCAAGGAACGAGTTTTTAACTTTTTTTGCTGCCCACAGAAATGGAAGCATTATTGTTTTCAGAGTTGTCGTTCTGTCAACACTATAACTCTTGGACCACTGCACTCAGCTTGCACCAACATGTACTTTGACAGCCGCTAGGGTCTTGTCGCCTAATTTATAAAACATCGTACGACACATATACGACAATGTTACAACATGCGGAAGGTTTATGACAAATGTACGATAAAACGCGATTTGCAAAAAATCGTACGACAAAGTTACCACAAAAGTTTTGATGAAATTTTGCACAGTGATTCGGGGCCGGAAAAGTAAGATCGAGTTTGTTTGGGATAAAAATCTGACAACTCCTTCCCCTATTTTACCCTGATTTTTAAAAAATACATTACGGCCTATGGGGACTTTAAAGCGGTATAACTCAGTCCCCGTAAAAGATAATTGCGCGCTATTTGCACCTACCCCCTATTTTCGGGCCCGCGCTATCCGATGGTGTCATTTAAATTTATTCTTTGAAGACCCCTGTTGTCATGGCAACCAACCGTTTTTAACTTTTTATTCAAAGACAAATGGCTGCAGGCTCACAAGAGCGTCAAACGCTGAAACGCAGCTGCTAGGCTATAGCGTGGCAATGGGACAGATACCTCGTTCCACAGAACGTATTTCTAGTTAAAACATTTTTCCTGACGTTCATTAGATTCGTGTTATCTTAAACTGTATTTTCCGTTTATGTGTCTGTGGTAGCGTGCGAGTGCAACCCTCAAGGTTCAGCCACACAACAGTGCAATCGTCGTACGGGTCAATGCGAGTGTGAGCCGGGCATTACAGGCCTGAAATGTGATCAGTGTGACAGGGGCACTACTGGCGACCTACCCCACTGCGAGCCTTGTGGAGAGTGCTTCGACAACTGGGATCAGATCATCACTGAACTCACAGGTCCGTTCGTGTGTTCAACTTTGTTATTTGTTGCGTTAGTCACGATCAACTTAGTTGCCGTACGTCGGGCTCGGTTACTGCTTGTATGGGTGACTGTCTGCGGATACCATTCTCCCCGTTACATTGCTTTCTACTTGGTATAGGTTACAGCCAAAAAAACTCAAAAATATTGATTAAAATATGAAGCCAGATATGATTTGTAATTTAAATTGCACAACAAGCGGCAAACCTAAAAGAAAATCTCAGGAATCTGGACTTGCTTGTCAGTTTTTTAACAAACCTAGACACCTAAAATTTTCTGACTAAAAACTTATGTTTTTAATTAATTTTCTATTCCTGCCTAGCACAGAGTGAATAGTGAAAACTTATCTTTGCGGCCAGACAACAACGAAAGTGTAGTAGTATATTAGGAGAGTTTACCTGGAAATATAGCTGCTGATATGATAATAACTGTATTTGCTAATGTGACGTTTGCTTGCTGTTGATAAAACGGATGTTTTTTTATCTAACGTTTGCAGAGGAGACGATGACACTGCTGAAGAATGGAAGTGAGATAAAACACGGTGGAGCTCCGGGCGCGTTTGAGACCGAGTTCGTCTACATGGAAAATGTGCTGGAAGAAGTACGCAGGATCATCGCCGGCTCAAACATCTCTCTGGAGGGGCTCGAGAACTTGATGGAAAAACTACAGCAGCTACGGTATGTTGGTTACACTGTTCTATATAGCCAAAGTGATGAAACATATATGTATACGCTCCACTCCAGACAGTGGTTCAACCCACTTATTCCACGCTGGGTTATGTATTATGAAATAAGAAGAGTTCGATTGGGGGAGTTTGCAGGGTGTCTATACCATATAAACTTTGGAGCAAATGCTTTAAGAAAAAGGGAGGTTTTGGGGAAATTAGGAGAGGAAAAGTTGATTATTCTAATTTTGCATTTCTGATATATTTAGGTATCTTGCTAGCAGAAGTGTTCTGTGAGGCTTAGAATGCACCAAATTAGTTTTTCGCCGGGGCTGCGCCCCTGACCCCGCTTGGGAAGCTCACAACGTTTCGTCGGGCCCTCTAATTTTCTGGGGAGGGGGATACCCTTTTTCCATTTCCCACCCTCTCGACCCCTATGGCGCCCGTTCTCGGCGCCTGCGGCGCATCATTTTGAATTAGGGGAGGGGGCTTGCTCCAAGGACTCAAATGGGATAGACGCCTCTGAGAGTTTTTGAAGTGTGGAATGGTGTTTATGGTTTCAGGCGCAACCTGACGAGCAGTAATCGTCAGTTGGACGCACTGGATGACAGCGTACAACAGACGACAGACCGTGTTGAGACGGTGAACAATCGTATTGAAGCTATCAAAGACCTTGTCGACCAGCTCAAAGTACTCGCACAGGAGCTGAGAGACAATGCCACCAGGATACACGACCTCGACGTCTCAGGTGAAAGTTAATAGGAAACCCGTCGCAGGGCTACGGAGCGTCACCTGCCATATGAGATCGCATAGTGTTACCAGACACAGGTGAACGTGCTTTGCCTCAACTTTGGCCGGACAGGCCGGTACCCGATTTACCTACCCCAGAGGGATAGAGGGCTGATTTGATCTTGGTGTCGACATGACTAACTCAACGTGGAATTATGGGTCTTATGATTCGGGAAGGACTTTATATTACGTTTTTGGGCCGATCGTTAAGCTGTAAGCTTAACGATCGGCCCAAAAACGTTAAGCTGTAAGCTTAACGATCGTTAAGCTGTAAGCTTAACGATCGGCTCTGGTACGAGTTGTCGTCTGTCTGTCTGTTTGTCTGTCTGTCACGAAATGTATTGTGGCTAAACGGTAAGTCGTAGAGGGTCGGCGATGACGCCGTTGTACAGGGCGACGACTAGTTTCTATATGCTGTCAATTGTAGAGTTTTATGTTCCCATGAGCAGCGGTTTGGCCGCAGTTTACCTGTTAGTCGCCATGTCTCAGAAACGATCGGCCTTTCCTAGCAACAACTGGGCGTCTTGTTATGTACTTAGTAAATTATATATTGGTGCTGGCGTGGTTTAGGCGCGCACAACAGCATACGTGAGAGCTATGAGCGCTCGTCGGCTGCACAACGTCGTGTGGACTCCACCACTGACATAGTTCGCTCATCAGAGCAGGTGCGACGTGCTGTGGACGAGCTGCTGCGACGTCGTCAGGACGACTTCGACAACGGATTTAGTGCCAACAACGTCTCACTGACCAACATCAGCATTCGCATTGACCAGTTCCGCACGCGCATCACACGACTTAACGACATCGTATGAACACTCGCTTCTTCTAGCCGTGGTTACAGTGATGGCTAAGATGCTTTGTGTCCAGAAAAAGTAACCCCTTAGACATCGTACAATAGAAATGTTAAATCTAAACGAATCGGAATAAAATTTCGAACTCTTAATCTCCAATAAACTTGCTGAAACGTTCATTGAATTTTGATAAAGAATACTGTTTTTAAGCGGAGTTATTAATTGTTGTTTATTGATAACAAAATATCTCAGTTATCAATATTCGTTCAGATTTGTAGGGAGTTACTTTTTTGGACACAGTGTTGTTACTGTAGCGGGCAGGACATAAAATAATGAAATAATGAAACTTCATTATCACTGTGTAGGAACGATAGTGTGATTTACTTTATGTGATATTTTGGATGTAGGATTAAGATTAGGGATAAAGTTAGTATTGGCTTCAGCGGTCTGTAGCTATAAAGGACTTTCTTCAGGGGAGGGGGGGGCGGCTAAGGGGCATAGCCTCCCCACACTCTGGCTTAGGCCCCGTATGACTGCACAAAATTTCACTAATCGTTGTAAATTTTTCACTGCCCACAGAAATGACGGCAGTATCGTTTTCTACATTGTCGCTAAGTTTTTTTTCTGCGTCAACACCGATAACTCGTGAACCGCTGCACTTAGCTTGATGAAATTTTGCGTGAATACGTACCTCGACAACCTGTAGACGCCCATTGAATATCAACGTCATAGATCAAAGGTCGAAGTCATATGGTTTTTGTGTTTTTGTGTGCATAATACTGGGGCTATACGTGGGCAATACTTAGTCTGTCTTGACAGTCTTGTTCTGTGGTAATATTTGCTCATAGTACGGAAAGTGAAGCCGTGATCAGCAGGCATAACACCTCTGTGTGGTGGTATGTCTGCTGACTGCATCGCTGTGTTCTGTAGGTATGTGACGGAGCGGGGGATCCATGTGACAGTGTTTGTGGCGGTGCGGGTTGTGGTAAGTGCGGTGGCGGGGTCAGCTGTGATGATGGGGCTGTCACTAAGTCGATACAAGCCATTCGCCTGGCCAACCAGTCCGAGTCTATTCTCGTTGTTAAGAAGCGTGAAATCGAGGCCGTCTATAATAGGGTAAACAGTGAAGTTTTTTTTCTATCATCTCGAGTTTTAGTACATTTTTTAGTTAGTTAGTTAGTTAGTTAGCACATTTAAGGGCGTCTATTCAAAATCACAAACGCCGCAGCTATTGTTCAAACAGATGTGTTTAAAGAGACAGTTAAACAGTAGGCGAGGCAAGAAGTTGCAGACAGCGAAAATTTTCGACAGAATTTTGACAGACAGTTACAGAGAAGATTATAGATGCTCAGTTGCTCATAATTATTGCAATTTTGTTCCTAAATTTCTCAACAATCAGGGTTTTCAGCTTCAAATTTAGCATTTCTGGACCAAAAAAATTCTGACAAGATTTTTCGACTACCCAAAATTTGGGGGAGGGGGCAGTTGCCCCATGCTACCCCTTCGTCTCCGGCCACAACGCCACTGAATGGTTGTGATGGCGGTCTGACGGTTGTATGGCTATAATCTGAAGGTTCAGTAGTCCGACGGTGTGTCCTGCATCATGCGTTTTCACCAAATCTAACCCTCGCTCTAATCATAACCCTAACCGTATTCTTAGTTGAGAGGAAATGTGGAGATTGAGCCAACGTCTGTAGAAGTGTATAGAAAAGAACCTAGAAACTTTTGGAGCATTGAACCTTTGGATTATCGAGCTGCCCCCGGTCTGACAGGTATCCGAGGCGAAGGACCAGTGTGACGCGGCCCACGATGACGCTGAGATGGCTTACCAACAGGCCGAGTCGGCCAAGAACCATTCAGAACGCACCCGACTCGAACTGCAGGAACTCATCCTTGCTATCACCGAGTTTCTCGAACAGCATGGAGCCAGGCCCGAGGATATCCGTACGGTCTGTAGCCTCTATACTGTACTGTGTGGCATTATTCACAGCGTTGTTACTGTTGAAATAGTCAGTACTGTTTAAATGCTGTTGTGTGGTTTGTAATTATTTAACTGACTATATAAAATAGTTTAAATTATCCAGTACGTAAGTAGTATTTAGCAATAGTGGAGACTTATTTACTATTTTAGACAAAGTAAATAGTTGATCACTTTAAGTATGGTAAGTTTAAATTCAGTCAGTGAGTGGTCAGTTTTCATTCGGTTAAGTTGGATTTTAGTAAACTTTGGTGAATTGGTCATTGACTGGTCAGGTTCGTGCATAGACAGTGACATGTTGGTAATGTTGACACTGATAAAGATGTGACTACGTGTTATGCTGTTTCATTAGCCTATAGTTTGAATTCAGACTTCCCTGGGGCATGTTCATTTGTGTTGGGTGGCAGGTAACACTGTGTGATCCAGTATGGTAGGCGTCGCTCCATAGCTATGCGATGGGTTTTTCATAAATAAAATAGCTATACACAATCTTTAATTTTTAACTTTTATGGGTAAAGTAAGAAAAGAGCAGAAGACGATTGTGTTGAAATGACTGGCTGAAGTTAATCAGCGAAGGTTTTACTTGTGCCAGTATTTTACTCGTTGGAAAATATTTTCGTGTATAATGCTCGTGTATTTCGCTGCAGGTGGCGGAGGAAGTGTTGGCGATGTCGATCTCGTTGACGCCGGAGCAGATCCGTGAGCTGGCTCGTCAGATCAACGAGGCCATCAGTGGACTCACCAACATTGACGCTATCCTGGAGGCCACACGAGCTGACCTGGCCAGAGCACGTGACCTGGAACAGCGGGCCAACCGCGCCAAGTCAGTCTCAACACTCTCTGTTCTGTGTAGCTCAGCCTCCTACCCTCGGCGGGGTGTGATGAAAATTTTTGTTTACCGTGATGGTACAAACAACGTATAAGAAATATAGAATGAATAGTTTTAGT
>Ga0209367_1014055_pt1 | contig 10207 bp, 7 predicted proteins | sample WorMetLIZISLAND2_FD_187412 | JGI IMG/M metagenome (GOLD analysis project Ga0209367, IMG submission 187412) | Marine gutless worms symbiont microbial communities from Max Planck institute for Marine Microbiology, Germany - Olavius geniculatus... ...
GATGAGTGCCAGTATCGATCGAATGTTCGACAAGTGTTGTCCGACCCATGTCATAACTACTTCGAGAAAACATGTCGTCAAATTCCTCCAGAAAATCGACTATTTGCTGTCGCTGATTTGAAGTGACATCCCTTGGCAATTTCTGAAGTATTGGATCAATGACATTTTCTGGTATCGGTTCAAAGTTGATCGACTGATAAGCGTCCTGCAACTGAGTTTGCGAATTCTTATCATTTTCCATCACAACCGTCACGGGCAAGGCTTGTCCTAAGCATATATTCGAAGGTATAGACTGTGGCTTGTTTGTTGTATTGGCAACACGAACCTTCACTTCATTACATGCTGATGACAGCAGTGTTCGAGCCAGATGGAGTCCGGGTCTTAACTCATAACGGTTTTCGGAGATTCTCGTCCAGACAACAACGTCACTGGAGCCACGACTTTCTTTTCAGAACGAGACGGAATTTCTGAATATTCCTGTGCCAAGACTCTTTGACATCAAAACTGTTTTTTATGCGTTAGAGTAGCCGTATCTCTCCCGTCAACTGTTAAGCAATTAGTACTGAAATTCCAGACGCAATTATGTTGTTCTAACCAGTCAATGCCTAACATGATTTCTTCGACATCTTCTGAGACCAAGACAGGAGTCCACATACAGCGTCCGCTCAAAACGAATGGTATCTCTGTCTCTCCGTAAACACAGATTGGAGTGTTGTTCGCAGCCCAAATAGAGCGTGTTGAGGACTTCACCTGCAGTCTTCTATAATGGTCTGTCAGAGCCTTTGGAACCACCGTGGTATCACATCCACTGTCCACAAGGCAATTAATTTCCTTTCCAAAAAGCTTCATTTTTATGTATACATTTGCATCTTCTCCAGGATTCCTCGATCCACGATTTGCCACATTATTATTTGCGGAAGGTGCTCCATGTATAATCTGACCATTCACAGGACAATTTCGGCTTATATGTCCCGGAAGGCCACATTTATAACAGGTGATAGGTTGAGATGGAAAGAATGGTCCATTTTGCATCGCTAGTCGTTGATTATTAGTCCATTGTGTCGGAACAAAACGCGGCTCTTCCTCGGCTGAAGCCATTGTTTCGACCCTCGGATGTTGAAACGGTGGATGCCCAGACGGCATTTGAGGTGGAATGAAATATTCATTCTGCATTACTGGTCGTCTGTTGTTAGTCCATTGCATCGGAACGGAGCGTGGTTCTTCCTCGGCCGAAGCGGTTGCCTCAATTCGCGGTTTTTGGAAAGGAGGGCGAATAGGAGGAATTCTCTGTGCAGTAGTGTTTCTATTCGTTGAAGAAGCATTTTCTGTCAATTTCTTCAATTGTTCAGACAACTGCGTCATTTTTGCTTCCATATCGACCATTTTGTCATTCTCTGGGTTGGAAGACGCTTTCGACGACTCTGTCTTAGCAGCGGCTCTAGCTTTTTGTCTTGGGCGATCAGAATGATCATCATCGTACCGAGGACGACTAATACTCTTAGCCATGCTTCCAATCTCAGTGCGATATTCAAAGCTTCATCCGATGTTTTTGGTGCTCGTTCTTTCACTTTTAATGCAAAGTCCGGATCACTGAAAGCATTCGTGAAATGATCACATGCAATTTCTTCTCTAGCTTCTGCTGTGAGTCAGGGATATGCCAGAGCCATCAATCTACGAATGTCCTGATGCAGTTCCGTCAGACTTTCATTAAACCTACGCCGTCTGATTTGGAGTTCAGCACGATATTTCTCTGCCTGCCTTTCTCCACTGAAGCGTCCTTTAAGGATAGATATCAATTTCTTTAGAGATCCTATGGATGCTCGATCCGTATCCCACAAAACTTGAGCGGCATTTCCTGTCAAAGCTCCCTTCATGAAAGCTAATTGATCGCGTTCAGTCCATCTGTTATAAGAAGCACAATTCTCAAAATGTGCCCACCAAGATTCCCATGATCCAGTGCCGTCAAACTTCTTTAGCTTAATGCAGAAATGTCCAGATCTTGTCGTCAGTGCTTCTACTGAATTATCTCTTATCTGAAAAATTGCCATCATCGGATTCATCATCATCATTCGGTGAAAGATCTCCTCTGCGTTGCGGGCGACGTGATCTTCGATTTCATCTTCTGCGATTATCACTGTCTTCGTTACTATCGTTATCGTCACTACTCGGCGGTGAACCATTATTTCGAGTTCGCCTGGAATTATTTCTGTACTGATTGCGGTTACGTTGCGACGACCGAGATGTATGTCTTGACCTTCGAGATCTGTAGTCTGATTGTTCACAACTTCTTTCTCTGCTGCTAGTTTGTTCTCTTGATCGGCTGGAGGGTCCAGTTCCTGGCGATTTTCGTCGTATTCCAGAGGCTTGTCTTGCTTTTTATTCAACGTCTCTTCCGTCTGAACGTGGAAGTGTTTGACTGTCATTATTCGACTGTGTACGCTGAAGGCGAGAGCGTGGAGGTATTCGCAAATCTACTTCTGGACTTCGTCTTCTTTCTGGCGGTCTATCTAAAGCGATCTCAATATCTGAGTCAATGCGCCATATTCTGCGGTCAGGCGGTCGTGCATTTCTTGTTGCTTGGCTCTCTCTCTGAACTGAAAAACAGGAAATCTCTTGTTGTCCTTGTGGGCGTTCAGTATCTTTGTGAGATGGAAGTCCTGGTCCTATTTTCTGGCTATTACCTTCGTCCATCATATTCACGTCTGGTATCGGCAAAGTCGTTTTTCCATAGAAAGACTTCCAAAGAGAATTAACACGAGAGGTAATAGCGGCCATCCAAGACTGCGTTCGATCTCTTTCTCCATTAGAAGTGGCGGAGCCTCTATGGACAATCCAACGATTCAGAAAAAGGCAAGTCTCTTGCATCACGGAATTCATCCATCAATCCAGTTCTTTCATTCAGATATTCTGATGCTACTGTCGTACGTGTCTGTTGACACTCTTTATCAGTTGTCGGAAGTCTTCTCTCATCTTCCATATTCTCAGCAAACGACCTGTGCCCCACGTTGGGCGCCAGTGTCGCGCACTTTCGCCTGCCAGCTCGGACGCACTCGGCGCCGACCGCAGCACTTTTGCCGGTTAGCTCACTTTTTGCAGGGTCGGGCTGCGCAGCGGGCGCGGGAAACACAATTCCTTCAGAAAATATGGGTCCGTAGGTCGTGCTCTGGAAGGTGGGCGTTTCCGCTACTGTTGCTGGACTGGAGGTCCGAGAATTCACAGGCGTGCGACAGTTATAATAGTTTATCGTTTCTTCATATGGCTCTATGTCTGTTTCCATTCTTTCTGTGTTGATTTATTGATGTTTTCTCTTTTTTTTGTTGGAGTTATTCTTTTTATTATTTTGATGTCTTTGTGTTGAAATGATTCTTTTTATCTTTTTATTCTTCAGCTCACTAGGCTAATCAATGAGCTTTTTGTTTTCAGGAAAGACGCCTATTCATAGCGTCGTTTAATCAGAAGGTCTATGCACAATAATACAACAATCGTACAGCTTATACGTTCGTTACTTTTGTGTCAAGTTCCAACTAATATGACTCAGTTGAGTATTAAACTTCTTGCAAGCCACCACTACGTCCGTATTATCAACGTGTGAAATGTCCGTCTATTCTTTCTTCTTTTCTCTAGAAAATATATTTATCTCGACGTCTGAACTATCTCTCTTCTTTTATTATCGTTGAGATGTCAGCGTCCGTTTTTTCAACTCTCTCTTTCTTCTTTCTTTATTATGTATCGTTCGATCGTTTTTTTTCTTCCTCTTTATTATATATCGACGTCCGAACTTTCCCTTTCTCGTATTTTATTGGAATGTCGGCGGTCAGTTCTCCTCCTTTTAGTAATACATGTATAGTTATCGTCACTCGATTTCTTCAGTGTCTTCTTTTTAAACGTCGACGTGGCGTTGCGTCAGATTACGCCTCTGAGTCATCGTCGCTTTCTGTTGAAAATAATAACGTCACGTCAATAGCTGTTACCGTTCTCTTTCTTCTATCCTGAAAAGATATCATCTTCGCTTTCGTTAAAGAGCTGTCGCTTTTCAGATTCTTCTTTTTTTTCTTTTCGCTGTTCCAGGCTTCTTTTCATTCTTTCTTCTTTTTCTTCTCCTTCCAATGCATTCTTCCGACGAGATGTTAACTCTTCGGCAGTCGCAGAGCGAGTGCGCTCGCTCACTGTGTGCAGTCGTTTAAATACCCCGTCGGCGAGCTGTCACATGGCAAAGTGTTGATGTGTGATTGCGTCATCCAGTGACTCATCGTCTCTGGTCGGTCTGTCCATGTGATAATGTACTGGGTGGCTCTGCAATTAAATTCCTAATATAGCCTAATTAAAAAAATATTATGAAAGAGAGAATTTTGGTTTATTATTAATTATTTATTTGAATGACAGACAGAATAAAAATTGAGGATTTATCGTGGCAGCTGGTCTGCCACACAACTACTTCGCAAACGTAACAAATTACGCCGTAGAGGCAAAACATCAGAAGCCAACACACTTGCTGTAAAAATAAACTCCTTAATCATCCAGTCTAGAAGTCAAAGTTTATCTAAACTATCTGAAGCTACTTCCAAGCAACTATGGGCTGCTGTTAAGCCATCAGTCAGTTCTAAAAATGGTAACAGTACTTTGGTGGATCGGATATTGTCTGACGTTGATGAAGTTAATGATTATTTTGCTGGTATCTCATATTTACCTGGATGTGCTGGTGGTTTCTGTTCATCAGTTGGATCTGCTTCCCCCAATGATGACCTTTATATACATGATTTTGAGTTAGAGCCTTACTTGCTACTGCTACTGCTCCTGGGTTGGATGCAATACCTAGTTGGTTTTTATCTAAATGTTTGTACGAACTAGCTGACGTTGTAGCATTTATTTTCAATTCATCGTTTCATAGTGGCATGGTACCAGAACATTGGAGGCGATCAGTGGTAACCCCTGTTCCCAAAGTAGCTAGACTGACCTGAGTCAATTTCTCAGTGCATGGTTTTCAAACCTAACAGTAATGTCGAAATATGAAGTATGCTACAGCCCTTAAAATTTGCTATTTATTGACAGCTGAACATCTTAGCCTTTAGAGTCTGACATTGGTTCTGCACAAACTGTAAGTTCCACTTATCCAGAGCGTCTAGATTGACTGGATCCATATTACTCCCGTCCACTCCGTTACCGAGCAATCTGATGCAGCATATAGGTAAAGATTATGTCCACTGTTCTTACTAATCACATATTATGGCACAATAAGGCATAGTTGTGAAGTTTAAAAATTTTAAAATAAAGTTCGTAAAAGTTCATAAAAGTTCAAGAAATAATAAAGTTCGTAAAAGTTCAAAACGGCCAGACAATCCAGGTCTTCATCAGAAGAAGACCAGTCGATGTTGGCATCGCTATGCCCAATCATTTCAATGTTGTCAACGAGACGTAGGTTACAATGAACCTTTACAATGTTCCACGCTGTAGCACATGTCAGCTTGTTGCGCTTTTTTGAGTGTATAAAATCAAAGGTGGACCAATTTCTTTCACACGACCCAGCAGAAGTCACTTGCGACAACACTCTGACAGCTACATTCTGCAGCTCAGGCGTTTGAGACCCAAATGACATCCACCAACGATGACTTGCCATCTCCTTTGCTGCTGCTATTGCCATTGGCCGACCAAATACTCCCTGACCAGCTCGATAAGCAGAGTGCTGTTGGGTAACCTTGACCTGTCAACAAATATTAACAAACGTAAAACGCACAAATTTGGACTTGTCAGTAACATACACAGTCACACAATTTCTTGGTGTCATACCCACTACCAGTGATCAGTCAATTCAGCTTTCAGCATCATCCCACAGTCCCACTTAAAGAATACCCCTGGACCTAGATTTTAAATTCATTACCAGGGCCCTGATGTCGGTGTGATGGAGATGCCAGTTCCTGATATCTACATCAAGTCTGGCAAGTTGCTGAAGTAGACAGTAGTTCAAGACGATGATAGTACAACGCCAACAAAGGTCTTCTAGAAGACCTTTGTTGGCGTTGTACTATCATCGTCTTGAATTTATACTAAATCAAAATATATGAAATAATTGCAAAGATGAATAATACTTTGCATATCGTGAAAATTATGTTTATGAAATGAATAATATATCTTCTTTATTATATCGTAGGCCTACAAGATGGCCAGTCTGTCGGATCAGCAAAATGAATGAAGGATTGGTGGATGTGTTTTTATCCTTTTGGTTTTTAAATGCTAGTTTTTAGAAGTTTATTGTACAGTATATAAAAGGAATTCTGTCCTAAAGGAACTTTTTATCATCAAGAATTGTGTGAAACGGCTATTAGTGTGTTTACGGCGTTTTTATTGCGCACTTTGTCATCAAATCGGCTCGGCTCGGCCTACCCCTCCGCCATTCTGTGAGTATCAACAGCGGCATTCAACCGGTGCGGGCTACGCCGTTACCTTAGCCCTTCGAAAAGCAGGTTCCAACAACTGTAACAATACATCTTTTTATCAATAGCCAGTTACGACGAGGTCAGTCATTGTATATCGGCTGAAGTCTTGTCATACCAGCTGTCATTTATGATAGAGCATCTGACAGTATCGCTCACTGTCCACAGTCGTCATCTTACTTTTGAGAAGTACAGTAGTGAAGTGTAGTGAAGTACTCGTATCACCTTTATCATGGTACGTGGAAAGATACAGGCTGTTACAACTAAAGGTTCAAGTGGGAAGAAGGCCGCTACGGCTAAGAGTATTGCTGCACCCTCTCCTACCATGTCTAAGCAAAAGTCCTCTAAAGAGAAACAGCTGACAATTATGTCGTGCTGTAAATGTGGCATTGTGATAAATGACGATGCAAAGGCACTCCAGTGCGACAGATGTTTGGGTCAGGACACTTGGAAATGCATAGATTGTCTTAATATTAGCAGTGACACGTACGACTATTTGGTGGCAGAGCCAACCATCACTAGAGACCAACTTAATTCACGATTTCACAGGTACAGTACAGGTAAAGTAGAGGTAAAGTGCAGCTGAGTTACAAGCAACGCACCGTCGGAAGTGTCAGTAGCAGATTGGGTGTTCTGAGAAACGTCGTCTTCAGTTTCCAGTTCTGAGCTATCATAGTCATCGTTACCAATAGTTTCCTCATGTGAGATATGGAGCTTGCTCTGCACTATGCGACCTTGCTGCTTAGTTTCCTAGTGGGCAGTAAGACATGACTGACGCCATCGCCTGTGGTGAAATTTCGTGGGAGTAAAATCGTGAATAGTTTGCTAAGAAAGACCACAGTCAGTTGCAGCTTGCAGCTGTATCTCTCTCCCACCCCTTACCGCATCTGCTGTCGCCTTACCTAGGCCTAGACCTACGTCACTTCCGGTCGATGCAGTCCACTGTCAGCCAGACTTCCCAGACTCAGTCCATTCACGATTTCTTAACGCTGACCACAGCCAAACAGCTAGGTGTTTTTCTCCCTTCCACCCAAATCTGGTGGCTGCAACTTTGCCTACATCAGAAGGGGTGGCGGTGACGGGCAACGAGCGGCGATATCCTATGATATCGCGAACTGACGGTTTAAGAGAACACACTGGCCACTGCCCAGCGAGACTGATCAAGGTCCCGGCCTGTGCCGCCGTGCTGGTGGAAGGCTTTGGGTTTTCCTTGTCTCTGGTGGCTCCGTCTTTTTGTGTACGCAGGGTCTTCAGTACGAGGATCAGTTTAGAGCAATGGGCTCCATTGACCAGTTGATCACTGCCATATTCTTTTGGATTTTGGGCAGATTAGGCTGATCAGTCGTAGCCCTATCTGGTTCGACATCATCATTTTCATTATCAGAGATCAAAATCTTTATGTCATCGTCCGTGGCGGCTCCTCCCTCCGGCTGAGTTGAGGCTTCGGCTTCTCTATTAGGCGGGGCTAGGTCTGAACGTTCCTGCACACTCGCGGTCGTTTGCTTTTTCGACACCGCACGTTTCTCCATCAGCCTTGCAAAGGTTTCAGGACTCGCCGGACGGTCTTCCTCATATAACCACTGGTGTTTGGTGAGCAAATGGTTTTTGAGCGTGGCTTTATTGGCCAATTCCTTTGCACATTGAGTGCACACGATCTTTTTGTCATCATTAGGATTAGGCATTGTTAATTATTTGCAAATACTGGTACGCAGCTCAATTATTATTTTCTTTTTAACCAAAATTTCAATCACAAATTCGATTATACACTCGTGTTCGTTTGCTTAACTAATGACGTCATTACTCATTAGCATCGTGAGCACAGATGGTTGTGAGTAAATATCGGTTCGTCTTTACGCAAAGAAAATGGGACCTAGTGTTATAGAGAAGTTTCACACTTATTTGGTAACAACGTCAGCCTAAAACTACATAAAAAAATCAACTACGCCTATAGTTCGTTCAAACACAATATCAACAAACAAGACCGCATCATAAATTGAACAATTAAACAACTAAACAGAATAATTTAGTTATGCAATAAATTTTTATTAAGCCAAAAACTATAAACTAAACTAATATCACGAGACAAAATTTAAACTAATCCTGCATAAAAGAACTATAGTCAATGCAACAGTAGAGGTAAGCCTAAAACTACACACACCAAATCAAACTAGGCCTATAGTTTGTTCAAACACAAAGTAGGCAGTCATTAACAACAAACAACCCCGATCGTAGATTTGTAAATATTACATTGTAACTAAAAGTATTAAGCCTAAATGAAAACAATACATTGCTAATCGCGACAGTATGTTAGAAAAATAAAATTTAGATGGTGGAGAAAGAGTGAGCTTTGGACTCGTGACGTTGTAGTGTTTTAAAACACTACGAGGGCCCGAAAAGATATGGCAACCTGATTGTACCATGACAGCTAACGTCGGACCTATGCCAGGACAACCTCAGACTTACTATCGTGCGACTTATTTCTGCGCAAGTAAATATACTGTGTTCCCGGCCCTCAGGTCTCAAAACATGTATCAGTCGGTTTCAGGACATATCGCCAGGATTCCAAAAGGATAAACAAATCTATTGGAGATTCCGAGTTGCATCACTCGCAAAAGTTCGGTTCCAGTTGTCTGAATCATTCATCCATCCTCTATTTCACCGGGCAGGCTTAAAGCCTATAAAACGTCGATCATCACAGTACTCCACTCATCTCTCTTACTGGAAAAACGATATTATTATTTTGAATGTTACATGGTTATTTTGTGTTTACAGAAGCTACAAAAACTATTAAAATACAGCTAACAGAATTACGTAAACGTGCGTCTTTCTTATTAAAAAAATGAAACTCTGCTGTAGACTAGCCATAGATTCCTCGGCCGAAGCTGATGTGTGCCGCTCAGTTTGCGGTTGATTCGAGGAATTAACTACTCGCACTCTTTTCACATCAGTAATCTCATCATCATTTTCTTCAATCGAAGGTCTTCTCGACAAAGCATCGGCATTTAGATGTTGCGATCCTGGACGATGTTTGATGTCAAAATCGAACTGCTCAACGAAAGACTGCCAACGAGCTTGTTGACCGATCAGCTCTGGCGTTTTTTGAAGTGACTGTAGTGCCAAATGGTCTGTTCGTATTACAGACTTTCTGCCGAGCAAGTACTGGCGATAAACTTTTAGTCCATGCACAACCGCTAGTAATTCGCGACGAGTCACTTCATAGTTCATCTCTGGTTTAGCCAAAGTTCTTGAGGCGTAAGCCAGCACAACTTCTTTTCCGTCTTGCTCTTGTGACAGGACTGCACCTGAACCAGTGTTCGACGCGTCCGTGTCAAGGTAGTAAGTACCTTCGTCTCGGGGCATTCCCAGAATTGGCGCTGAAATGAGTCTTTCCTTTAGATTATTGAACGCTTCATCCTGTTCGTTGCCCCAGATAAATCGAGCATTTTTCCGTCTTAATGCATGAAGAGGCGCTGCTACGTCTGCAAATCCTGCGATAAATCTCCTGTAGTAGGAACAAAGTTCGACGAAAGATCGTATTTCTGTCAAATTACGAGGCGTTGGCCAACTTCGAACAGCTTCCACCTTCTCTCGTTGGACTTCAATTCCTGTTTCTGTTAGCACATGTCCAAGGAAGTTCACTCGCTTTTGGAACAGGCTGCACTTCTTGATGTGTACTTTTAAGTTTGCAGCTCGCAGTCGAGCAAAGACTTCTCGTAGTCGTGCAAGATGACTGTCAAAATCACAGCTGAAAACGATAATGTCATCCAGATAAACAAGAC
>Ga0209367_1014057_pt1 | contig 10206 bp, 6 predicted proteins | sample WorMetLIZISLAND2_FD_187412 | JGI IMG/M metagenome (GOLD analysis project Ga0209367, IMG submission 187412) | Marine gutless worms symbiont microbial communities from Max Planck institute for Marine Microbiology, Germany - Olavius geniculatus... ...
GACCACGTGACTGTCCTGAGGCCTGGCAATTTTTGAGGGGTCCGTCCAGGAATCGAACCCAGGACCTCTCGCTCTGGTGAAGTTGACCTGAGTCCAACACTCTAACCACTCGGCCACCGAGCTCCACGGATGAGCTCGGAGTAGAAGGCCTAGTGAATCGTGTTTTTCCTGGTCACCCGCTGGCCACGTGACCACGTGACTGTCCTGAGGCCTGGCAATTTTTGAGGGGTCCGTCCAGGAATCGAACCCAGGACCTCTCGCTCTGGTGAAGTTGACCTGAGTCCAACACTCTAACCACTCGGCCACCGAGCTCCACTGATACATTAAGACAGTGGTTATTCGCACTCTGGAGTGCGCGTATCCACTGGTTGGCCTATTCGAACTCCTGGCGATACTCGATATCTAATAGGTGACGCTAGCGTTGCGGTACTAGTGTTATTGGACAGCGTAGCGTTATTGCTTTTGTTTCAATATTGAAGTTAGGTTTAGGTTTAAAGTTTAGATTTATTACTTAAAGCTATGGCTTATTTAGTTATTATATTTTTAGTGTGTGAATTTAAGTATACTTCATGTAATTATTTCACAAGATATGTACACCTGTACGAAGGTTGCAGAATTAGTTACATATGCGAACAGTATGCTGCTACGCTTCATTGGCTGTGGGCTGTCATAAGCCTTAAGGGCGTCTGTTTGCGGCTGTTCCTGCTGCATACTGCTGCATATATACATCTCTTATGACAGGGCAGTTCACGTAGAGCAGTATGAGCAATATGACTACCGTTTTTTACAAATGGCAAAAACAACAGAGGAAATGACAGACAAGATAGCATAGAAGATGCACTGTGACCGCAGTGATGACAAAGAGAAGAGATGTCTCTTGTTTTTGCTGTCGCCTTCGTTGTTTGTTTATTTTCCCATCATCTTACCATCTCATTCGACTTCGCCACATCGTCGACATTTTCGTTTATTCGTTTTTGCCATACAGTCGCTAATCTTGGCTTTTGACATCTCTGTCCATTTGTCTTATAGGCCGTCTTCGCCATCCCATCACCTTTGACATTGTCTTGTTTGTCATTATGGTCAATTGTGGTAATTAGTCATACTCTACATGGCTAAAGTCTTAGTGAAACTTGACCTTGAAAATGATTAAAATTGTTGCCACCAGACATCACATTTTGTGACTCATGGCCACCTGTTTACTGGCCATACAGGATCCAAGCTGCGTCTATGACGCAGCTTAGAACTTGGCTACTGGAATCTACGATGAAGGATCATGCATGGATGCACAAGTGCATTGCCAGATTAAGGGTTGTGCTTTGGATGCTGCAGCATCAGCATCTGGCCCATTCGTAAAAATAGGCCCACGGGCACAGAGTTGACAGGATTTTTTTTGTATTAGCCATTTCTGTTGCATGTAAATGGCTTAAGTGTTGCCATAAGATGCATTTTTGAAAGCCCACATTGTGTAAAAATGTGTTTGCGGTCTTGGCTTTGCCCCGGACCTCACTGAGTGAGCTCACACTCTTCAGATCTTTTAGCTGGATTTAGGGTGGAAGGAGGGAAACAGGATATGGCAAGAAAAGAAAAAAAGATGGAAGTAAGGGGGAAAAGAAAAAAAAGAAAATAGAAAGGGCAGGGGACTGAAGAGTGTCTCCAAATACATATTCTTGGCTACGTTTGTTTATGCTTGTATGTAAGATCGATGTGATCACACCGGCCTCTCAGTGAGTCACCCGCATTTAGCAGGTAACACGGTACACCCGCAATTTAACCTCATTACCTGCACAAAGTCAGGTATCACCCACGGACGATGAATGTCTCCCATTATGGTCACGATTTGTATTAGTTGTTTAAACTGCATTAAATATGCTCAGTTGATTTTCATGAAAATGATTAAAATTTTCCACCAGACATCACATTTTAAGACAATTTGAATTCGGCTGAGGCGTTGTTTTAGACCCCCTGAGAGAAATGACAGACCTCTAGGTTTTAAGATCTTAAGAGATCTTACCCCTATGGCAAACAAGGTAAGGGAAAGGGAAAAGAAATGGAAGAAAAGGGAAGTGAGAGGGAAGGGTTTGAGAAAAAAGGGAAGAGAAGGAAGGGAATTATCACCCTCATTGGCAGTATGATAATTTGGTGGCCTTGGACCATGTCCACGTACGTCAAAACGTCGTGGTGGCGTTGCTAACAGGCCTGTACTGTGGCCTACAGAACTGGTTGTGTTGCATGGGGGGCGTGGTTGGTCTTGGATGTTAAAAACAAATAGGCCCTTTTCTAAACAACAGCATCCAGCCCGATTTGGTTTTAATCTGACCCTGCACCAATGTTAGCATGTTATCTGTTTTGCATGCCAAAAACTAATTCTAAAGTTATGTAAAACCGATTCACGTTGCTTTGTGAGCGCTTTAGACTCATGAGCAGAGAGGAAGCAATGTTTAGTTCATACTGCTAAAAGCTATTTTCAGTATGTATTCACAGAACAAAAGTCTTTTTTTCAGTGCAGCACTGAAAATAGATTTGGCTCACTGCAGAGTACTTTTATTACACTGATTTCCAGAGTTAGATGTCGGACTTATGGTCATTATACAAAGTTACAAACTAAGGTCATGCCAGAACACATCTAAACGTCTCCTGAAACAACTGATACTACTTGCTGATACCATCTAGTCTGGCAGCAAATTCTAATAGTTGCCTACTCTATTTGCAAAGTACGGTTTTCAAACTTTGTAGTTGTCTCCTGTCTGATGTTAGTTTTTCACTGTTTCTGTGGCTGCTGTAACTGCTGCAGGTGGTTCAGCAACGACGTCCGAGTTTCTGAGTTGTGTTGTCAATCTGATTGTGTTGCTGCATGATTCCATTATTCGCAGTGCAGCAAGAGTTCCACTGGATTTTGTAAGTTCACCGCCCAAATTTACGTAATCTATATTGCTAGACTTTTCATTTAATGGCTTTTTGAATTTTTTAAAACTTGTACTGGTAATATTTATTCAATCTTTATCTTACCATGCCTGTATTTCTTTACCAAGTGGGGTATGAAAAAATTACTGTGAAGTTGATTAGACCTTGCATTTTTTCTGTACATAATTGCAGAGATGTTAAACAGCATTTTTAAAGTAATGGTTGCAGTGGTTATTTCTGTCTTTTAGGTTATTTCAAGAGAGGAACAGATATGTTAGCATATCTTATTTGAAGATTATTGAGGTGCTTGGATTTCAGGTTTACAGCAGACCTTAAGATTGGGTTGTAGGGGAAAATGTTAAAGAGCAAGTGGTATACCACTAGTATATGACACCATTTGATGTAAAATAGCTGTCGTTGTTCATTATACATGCGATTTGTAGCTTTATCTCTTATCTTAACACTCATAGCATGGGCTGTTTACTGTTTGAATTGAGTTACTAGTAGTAACTGGACCATTAAATTTTTATTGTTAGTGCAACAGAGCAAAGAAAGCAGCATTTTGTGTGACAATACTCGAATATGTGGAAGTGTTTTTGGAGATGACTGCTTGGGGTAGCAGTGGGCAGACAACACGATGGCTAGTCATTGCTTCTGTTCAGCTTATCAAGTGAGACGTTTGCTGTCATATTTAACTTGAAGTATATTAAATGCATATATGTTATCGAAAGTTAATGTATTTAACGTAATACTCACACGGTTACGCTAGAAGTTATAATGTAATTATCTGTTCAGTGATTGCATAGCTGATCGGTTTTGATCTATGAAGTCTAACTGTAGTCTTGTCATTTCTGATTACTGTTTGAATTGGTTGCATGAGGTGTATAAGTTTCGCATCTCAGTGATGTGATATTAGCTGGTTGACCAGTAACTCTTTTATTATCACAGCAGACACATTTCCAGATATTGAAGACATTTTGCTGGTTTGAATGAATGACTTTGCTGGATGACATAATATTGTTTCTTACAGGGAATGATAGATTTTTCAGTTGGCATTTAAACATTTTCATGACATCTTCTTTGTGTCTTTATTCATTAGAGATGAAGGTGTAGAGATAATTTAGTTGTATTTGACATTTTGCTGTTCTTGACATTTCAGCTGCTTATATTTCTGTTGTTTAATTGCTCTTGCTGTTATTGGAAACTTATTTCTCGTGTTTGCATTATTATTTTATTACATTGCAAAACATAATCTGCAGTAGTTTTCATTGGTTTTAAGGTCAGTTTGTGTAATTTACCAATATTTCATTTTCAGTTTTTTTCTGTTTTTTTTGCAGTTTTATGCTGATTTTAGCCAACCATACTTTAGTAAAAGTCGAGCTATTGGCATGAATTGTTGTCCATCATCTGTCTGTCTGTCCATTTGTTCATCTGTCACAGATGTATTGTGGCTAAACAGTGCAAGATGTTTCCTATGTTGCTATTGATCACTAATAGGAAGTCGCATTCTGGCTTTGAAATGAGATATAAACCATTGACCTTGGATGACCTTAAAGGGTCATAATGCACTATGCAATGCCAATTGTGTGGTATTGTGGCTAAACGGTAAGTCGTAGGGGGTCTGCGATGGTACTAGCGGATAGGGAGGTGTCAGCTTCCTATAGGCTGTCATTGGTAACCATGTCTCCATCTGCAGTGGTTTGGCCGCAATTTTGAATGGAATGTTTAAAGCTATAAGTGGCCGTATCTCGCAAATGTTGAGAGTTACGACCTAGGTTACTATTAATCACTAATATGAAGTGGCATACGCTTTGACAGATTAGATGGAAATCATTGACCTGGAAATGGATGACCTTGAAGGTCGTTATGCGCTATTGCGGCTAAACAGTGCGAGATAGGTCCTAAGTTGCTATTGATCACTAATAGGAGGTCACATATTGGCTTTCAAATGACATTAAAACCATTCACCTTGAATGACCTTGAAGGTCAGTACTGCAACACTAACCATATAGGGTGTAGCATGTCTTCCCGAGCAAGGCATTTTTATTGTGAGAAATATTTGTAAAATCTGCATCCAATATTTTCCTTGTTCATTTAGTCTGTAGCTATTCATTATATCGCTTGACGAAATGACCATGTGCGATACCTGTTATACTAGCGTTCATTGTAGGATTTAAGACAGCGTTTCATTGACGTAGCGAGCATGGAACTTTTCACCTGTGACAAATCGCCTTCTCTCCGTGACTGGAAATTGGAGGCTGGGCTTTGGATGTAGGTGGTACGGTCCGCTTTTTTAAGCGATAGCTGTGGTTCTTGTATTTACACATCTTGCTATAGCATTGTGATAGCACTAAGCTCGGCCTGTTGTTGTGCCAGAGCTGCAATGCGCTTTCTCTTGCTAATGAAGTACAATTCCGGTATATTGGCCAGCTGTCCAGTTCCCACATTACGACGAAACAAGGAGTTACTTGTGCATCTTCGTGAGCGCCACACTACTGCTTCAGTCAGTGCATTCAGTTTTGTGAGTTGATTAATTAATTAACTAGCTGCAGGTTTGTGTTTTATTTGGTTAACTGATTACCAGGAATAGCAACCAACCTGTAAGAATACAGTTTCGTGTGTGTATATATATGTACAGGGTGGTCCAAAAAAACGGCACGAAGTTTATGGCACCATAATTTGGCAGCCGTACATCACAGAGTCATGCGGTTTTCAGCAAAATGTTCTGAAAGAAATTCTTTACATGACTAAAGTCAGTGTTTAAATACAGCAGTTAAATATTCTTTGTTTTGCCGCTGGCAAGTGAACTATTGAAAAATGGAATTACCTTCAATGTACCTTGGTCCATAAAAACTTGCCACTATAATTTTTTCAATAGCTCCATGAAACATTGGCAGATTTCAATAACTTTTGGCACTCAACATTAAGAAAAAACATGACGAAAAGGTCTATAGTTTTGGCCACCTCACTTTAATGTTGTCGCTACACTACCCTGTGAAATGCAGAAGTCGCTGTTTGGCCATTGACAACAATGAATTCCTATCGGGTAGCATATGCGTCGGCTCAGAAATCATAAAGTGAATAGCGACAAACGCAATTAGCAATTATTATCACTTAAAAAACACACATGTCACATCACATCATCTTCATTTCAGCATGTGCTCAAAATATCTTTCTGCAGCACAAATACAACGGTAGACGTTGACACAATGCGCCAACAGCACGTTCAGTAACTGCATGACTCAAGCAGCCCACTCGCTGTTGATGTATCATTTCAGTTTGTCGACTTAGAATTTTAAAATGAAGACGAAACAACAAATTTTCAATGATTTTGTGGTCTCGGTAATTTTCTGAGCTGACGCATGCACTGCTCAGTATGAATTCATTGTTGTCAATGGTCAAAAATACGACTTCTGCATTTCACAAGGTAGTGTAGCGACAACCTTAGGGCGAGGTGGCCAAAACTGCAGACGTTTATGTCAAGTTTTTTGTTAATGTTGCGTGCCAAAAATTATTAAAATTGGCCAATGTTTCACAGAGCTATTACAAAAATAAAACTGGCACTTTTTTATGGACCGCGGTGTCGAGGGTAATATTGTTTTTGCATAGTTCAACTGCCAGCAGCAATAACAAAGAATATTTAACTGCTGTATTCAAATACTGACTTTATTCATGTAAGGAATTTCGTTCAGAACATTTTGCTGAAAACCACATGTCTCTATGACGTACGGTTGCAAAATTATGGTGTCATTAACTTTGTGCCGTTTTTTTTTGGATCACCCTGTATATATATATATATTTGTATAGAACTGCCGATGTAGATGTTGACAATCAGATGTCACTGAAGTTGTCATTTAGGCTGCATATCACTGTGTTAGCTTTATAGCAGCATCGATGCCAGTTTACCATTCATCATTAGTAGTAACCGCAGTTCATAGCTTGCAATTTCCTGACTTACAGGCTTGCATTTCCTGCGAGTACGCATGCACCCGTGCACAGCATATGTCCGACTCTCTTGTTTGGATATTATCGTATGTATGTGTGAGTATGTATTCGATCGTCTTATGTCTGCTGTCTTATGTGTGTGTCTTTGTGTGTCTCAGCATGATGTCATGACGTGTAGCAGGATGTACAGTTGTGGTGACATTAAAATTTATGGAGCTAGAATAAGAGATCAACATGCTGAGGGGGAAAGTGTAGAATCGGGAGCAGTAGTGAGATCGAATTTGACACATTTTTAGTGTCATAGAACACATCTGGTTAGAGGACACTTTAGTGTTTTCATGTGGCATTGCTAATTGTAATGGCATAGGTACTGTGGTACATGCCGCATTGCACAGTTCTGTGAACCGTTGCTGTGCGCCAACTGGCTGAATTTTAATTATTAATGAAACAGCTTTCAAAGCTAATAAGTTGGTTGGTGTCCTGAGTTGGTCAATTTGAAAACCAGGCTGGAGTGTGGCTGTCATTTGGAGGGTCTTCAGCTATGGCTGTCAACACCGCTGTATGCATGTCTGTGTGGACTGTTAGGAAGCAGTGCAGCAGAATGATGATGTCTCATCTCAGATATCTCACCATGGCAACGGTGATGCTACGTTCTCTCTTCAGTCAACCGGGAGAACCGTACGCTCGCTTTCTGCAGGTTTCTGATTTATTTCAATGTATCTTTTACATACGCTACATACATGTTTCATGTTTTGCACAGTGAGTTATTTTTGATCACCAGAATTGTCAAGAGATAAGGTTCGGTCTGTTTGGACACGTTGCCACTGCTGCCTGATTGACAAATTCAATTTCAGAACTAGCTGCCTAGCCAATGATAGGGCTGGCCACACTGGCGACATTTGATCTTGTACCTGAGGATGAAATTCAGTCCATACTGGCGACAGCATCTCCAGTGTCATGTCTGCTGGATCCTTTGCCAACATGGTTACTAAAGAAACTTGCTCCAAACATCATCCCGGTCATCTGCAATCTATGTAACCTATCGTTACAAAGCAGCAGTTTTCCATCATGTATGAAACGTGCTTTTGTCTGTCCATGCGTAAGGAAGCCCATCATGGACCAAGACGTTCTAAGTTCATACAACAGACCCATTTCAAATCTTACTTATGTCTCTAAAGTCCTGGAACACCAATCAGTGCAACTTGTTTTCAGTCCATCAGTCTGCATATCGTGCACATCATTCGACTGAAACAGCATTTTTGTCTGTTCATAGTGCTCTAGTGCGTTCTATTGATACTGGCAACGTGTCCATTCTTGTGCTTCTCGACCTAAGCTCGGCATTTGACACTGTCGAGCACAGCATTCTTCTATCAGTTCTGGGAACAAAGTTTGCCATTTGCGGCACTGCATTGGATTGGCTGCACTCATATTTATCAGGATGCTCCCAGTCTTTTGTTTACTGTGGAGTGTGGACATCAAACTCATGACGATCCTGTTGACTGTACGTACCCCAGAGGTCAGTGCCAGGACCACTGGCATTTATCGCTTACACCAAATACAGTACTGATGTTATCCAGCAGCACGTTATGCATTCTGAGTCACCTTGCTGACGTTTCAGGTGTTTGCCAGCATCTGTCACAATGCTCTGCTGACGTCATGAACTGGTGTTCTGCTTGCCGACTCCAGCTAAATGCTGACAAAACTGAAGAACTGTTGGTGGGATTTAAGAATAATCTGACGAATCTTACCAGCCAAGATCTCATACTGATGATTGGAACAGAAACCATCAAGCCTACCACTGTTGTGCGGGATCTGGGAGTACGGCTTGATAGTGAACTTTCATTGAAGCAACATGTCGCCGAAGTCGCCAGCGCGTGCTTCTACCAACTGAGACGTCTGAGACAAATCCGCCGAAGCACTGGCCGTGAAGTTACGACACGACTTGTATTGGCGCTCGTCATGTCTCAATTAGACTATTGCAGGTCTCTGTTATCTGTACTGCCAAACTGTAGACTTGACGTTCAGCAGAGAGTTAAAAACGCATCAGTGTGAAGAATGTGTCAATTGAAACTGTGCGATCGCGTCTCATTTTTTCTGCATGATTTACACTGGTTACCTGTTCGTTATCGCGTTCAGTACAAGCTCTGCACACTGATCTATGCAATCCACCATGTACACTTACCAGCGTACCTCAGCGAGTTGGTCAGCACGGTCACTGCATTCTGACTTACGCCCGCAAGCGCCACAAATTACATTTTGCCCCGACTACGAATGAAATTCGGTGAACGATCTTTTTTGCATGCCTGACCAGCAGCATGGAATGCTCTTCCTCGTGAACTGAGATCTGTAGCAACTTTTCACAGTTTCAAGCGACAACTGAAGACATACTTTTTCATGGATGCTGTAAACTTCTTCACCATGGTGGCAGCAACACAGACACATGCTGAGTGCGGAAGATAAGAAAAAAGCAATAAAAACTAAAATTAAAAAATGGATTTTGACAAAATATAACAGTCACAAACTAATTATTATTGCAAGCTAAATGCCCAGATTGTAATGTATGTCTGCTAGACGTCTTATATGGGAAATTCATTACAGCAGTATGAGTTTATGATATGTTTTTAATCTGTGTATAGGTCACAATGGCAGGACCATTTTTTCCGATAACGTAGGCCCAGCTGGTTCTCTCACAGTCATGGCCAGGACCATTCCAACAGAGCTTAACAACCAACAGCTGCTGGCTGAGAGTTTGCACATTCTCCGCCCACTCTTCCATTGTATCCTGTCTTGTGTTTGATTTGCATGGTTGTAATAATATTACTAATAACCCCCGGGAATTGAGTACTGGGGGTTTTAAAAAATGCTAGCATTAACTATGGTAGGCAGAAAGCAAGCAAATAATTCTACAGTGGTAAGCCTACTATATTACAAAAATAATAATAACAATAGTAACAACTGTTGCCATTTTGTGTCACATAAAGTTTGACAACTATGAGGTTGCATTACAGTTTCATGTAAAAATGCCAGTCACACAGATTGTCTAGGACCCTGTGATATAGCTTTGTCTCTGTTGTAGCTTTTTGTGGGAATATTTTGTACTCTTATCTGTGTGCGAGTGTATTGATTAAACTTTGTTCATTGCTTTTCATGGGTAGGGCTGTCGTTATCGGGTAATTCGTTACCCGGGTACCCGGCCGGGTAGCTTAGCGGGTACCCGGGTACCCGCCGGGTAATAAGTAAGTAAGTAAGTAAGTAAGTAAATATGACAGCGCTGTCCAGGGGGAGTCGGGTATAGGCCTATTCCCACTTTTCATTTAATCTTCAGCTATTGATGCAAATATCAAGCATAAAACAAAGTGC
>Ga0209367_1014058_pt1 | contig 10206 bp, 4 predicted proteins | sample WorMetLIZISLAND2_FD_187412 | JGI IMG/M metagenome (GOLD analysis project Ga0209367, IMG submission 187412) | Marine gutless worms symbiont microbial communities from Max Planck institute for Marine Microbiology, Germany - Olavius geniculatus... ...
GAGACCACTGTAGCTTTGACAGTGTTTGTTTTGCTAGGTAATGTGGTCACACAATAAAGGTGCGGTGGGTGGAAGAACTTCACGTTTACGCGCCATAAATTTCTGCTTGTAACAGTGAAAGAATGGGTAAAATCGGTGCTGAATTACCGAAGTTATCCCAAAAATAAAACTGGGGGTCCGATTTTTGGACCACCCTGTAGTGCAAGGGAAACATTTTCAAATTGCTGGCTGGATGAAAGGGGGTAGGAAATTCGAGAAAAAACTGGCCATATCTCGGAAACGGTGAAAGATACGGCCAAGGTTACTACTAATCACAAATATGAAGTGGCATACGCTCTTTCAGATGAGATGAAAATTATGGACTTTGGATAACCTTGATGGGCACTGACAACCAGTACGGTCGGCTGTCTTAGTGACAGCTAAGCTTCTTGTCTGTTTTGGAGTTGAGACCGCACGGAACAAACGGGACTTTACTGTGCACTATGGCGGTTAACAGTTAACACCGATCTATTGTTTGCATGTACTGCATGTCTCACGCAGGTAGAAGAAGAGTACAGAAACAATACCCTAAAAAACCAGAACGAAAAATTGATGTATCTAATAGCAAAGGCGTCTGAAGAGGGAAAGATTGATTCGCACCTGACACCGAGCTTTATCAACAGATGGTAAAACACTGATGCTCTTGTCTTAAGTAAGTAAATAAGAATGTAAGTAGCCTACATATTTAATGCGTAAAATAAACGCAAATACATGTTTAACTTTTGACTTTTCGTGTTGACGTAAATAGGACATAACGGCAACGAACTTCCGTCTGAAATTTATAATAAGCTACGTCGTAATATTTGTATATTTCATAATATTTGTAACGCATAATCGCACGGAAAGCTTGATCGTTTTCTTTTCGCGGTGACTATTCGTCCGGCAGCCGTACAAATAGCCTGTAGGTATTGGCTAATACACGCTATTGTTAATTACCGGTACGGTGCTGGACGCGTGAACGACTGCTAGCCCGATAAAGTGTCGCCCGATAGCTAGCGGCTATTGATACGGCTGCCGGATAAATGTCCTGTGCCTTTCTTTTATGCTCTAAAAACAATATCTACAATTAGGCTATTTATTGCATCCCTAATTATATCGACTTCCGGTGAAAGGAATTTTGTTGTAATTTTTGTCTGGAATACTTGGTTTGCAGAAAATACGTGTGAAACTGTGAATTATTGTCAGAATCATTTGTGGTCTAGCAGAACGCGGATGGACCTGTGCACAGGTGTCTTCATCAGAAGCACCTGCGTAAGTTGCACACTGAGCGCCAGAAGGCAGCCATAGCACAGGTGAAAGCGTTTCGTAAAGGAATCAAGTTTCGAGATTCACCGTACAGCATCGAGGCGACGGCGGGCGGCACGATGACCTGGTGGTCCAAGATGAACTATGGCTACGTGAACGCGCGCTGGCCGTGTGCGCCTTGGTGGCGAGAGTACATGCGCTGCGTCGTAAGTCGCTGTCTTTACTAGATACCGCACTGCTGGAGTAGTTAAGCGAACACGCAGTCCGAGTTTATACCACTCCGGACAGTGCGGTATCGTAATTAAGCCACATCTACAGAGGGAGGGGGGCAAAAAGTAAGCTATTTTCTAAGATATTTTCTATATCTTTGCTAAATACTGACCAATTTTTACAATTTATTACCAGTAGACTCTTGATGAAATTTGCTACTCAGTGGCATGCACACCACACTTATTATGTCGCTACACTACCTTGTAAAATATAAATATCCAAAAACGTACAATATTTACAGTCGAGTGATAAAGTTTTAAAGTTTTTAAGTAAAATGCTAAATATAAGTTATAGTAAGTGTCGAAAACGTTTAGGCGTAGCTACGGAGTAAGTTTCCATCTTTTAAAAAATAGTGCACAACTTGTAAAGCCGCGCAATTAAAATACATTGCTCTGTATGCTGAAAAAGTTAACTGAGCAAAATTGCAGCCATCAACCAGCATTAATGTACATTGAAAGATATTGCACAGAAAAATCTTTCAAATTATATGAAAAAAATGTTTAATATGTCCTCCAAAGTTTTTGACACTATAACTCATATTTTAACATATAAGTTGAGTACTTTAAAAATTTAACATTAGACCTTTTGTCCATTTGTAGATATTGTATGTTTTTGGATATTTATATTTTACAAGGTAGTGTAGCGACATAGGCTAATAAGTGTGGTGTGCATACCCCTGAGTAGCAAATTTTTACAGAGTCAACCGGTGAAAAAATTGTGAAAATTGATCAATATTTAGCGATTGCTCAGTGACGCACGACTGTAGCCGAAAATTGTGAAAACGGTAGCAGTGCAAGCTAAGTGTGGTTTAAATCTATTGCAAAGCGGAATTATGCCATTATTATGGAGTCTCTTTCGATGTTTGGCATTGCCTCCCCTTAGTCCCGTTTTATTTCATAAGACAGTGAGAAAACGTTGCAAGTTCAATTACCTGGAAGTGTTCTCCCTTTCGCTACTGGCCAGGAATGAGTATTTGACGTGCTATAAATAAAGCCAGAAAATAAATGTTAGCTTGTGGCGTCGTCATTGCAATGAAGTTCGTTTTTAACTATTTTTTTCGCAACGCTTTTTGTTAAAAAAACTTCGAAAATTCTATGAAAAATTTACATTAATTTAAATAATTGTAGGCCTATACAAAAGCATCGACAGAAGAAATACCGCTGTAAGTAAGCGCACGTCCAGTTTGAGACTTTTTGCATTGTCACTTTTATCTGCACGTCATTTTGAACAAAATAAATGAAAAAGAAGCTATAAATATATCTCCTTTTGATAAATATAGGCCTACAAAATAAGTGGTAAATAAACAATAGTAAGCCTATGCAAAAATTACAAGGCTTACCGCTTTACTACCCTATGTGAGATAATAAAATTTTGATGAACATGAAGAGACTGCATTGTGTAGCAACGGATAATGAACGTGTTAAGTGAAAGCAGTCACGTTTTTATTAATAACCTGTTACAAACTTTAGTGAAAACCCGAAAACGTGTTTTAAATTTCAACGTTTTTAAAAAGAAGTATTTCTAACCTTTGTTACATCTGTGTTTGCCATTAACATTGACGACAACGAATATATCGATACGATACCTAACGATGCCGTTACGCGTGACGAATGACAATGTGATTGGCAGGGCGGCAAGAGACCGCTGCGACGCCCTCCGCCGTACCCGCCAATCAGCAGTCAGATGATGTTGGAAGGAGTTGAAGACAAGGCGTTGCGAAGGTTTGACAGAGACTTCCGTTGGCAGATCGGACAGACCAGCCCTGAAGAGATCGACTCGCATATAACGGTCTGTCTCCATAGATAGAGTTTATCCAGCTCTTAAGACAAACGTATAGTCCTTCCCGAGTCATAAGTCATAAGTCATAAGGCGGCACTGATCTCTGTTTCCTTAGCCCTCAGCCAAACACCAGTTTACACTGCAAGACCAACTCGTAGACATTCAAAACGGGGAGGCTCCGCTCTATAGCTAAGGCCCGCTATAGTTAACCCTCCAAAATATTACGTTACCTTAAACACGTTATCGGCGCAGCGGAGACGGTTTGTTTTATTATTTCACTTAGTTTTTCTCCTAAACCCGTTATAGCCGGTAGAAGTAAAATTTAGCTGTAGCGGGCAGTCCCCATTAAAATGTATTTAAAAGCGTATGTGTGAACTTTTAAACTACGTCACTTAGCAGAACAGTGATATAAAGGCAGCTTACCCCACACACCTGAATTAGTAGACCTAGCAGTAGACTAGTTTAGGCCCTATATCATTTAAACCGCTAAAATCCCGAACTGACTGATTGAATATTGTAAACCTATATTTAGCTTCTGTCAGGAAAATTTTTATATAGAGTGGTTGGGTTGGATGCTTAAATCGATGTAAAATGAATCTATCCGCAGATGGGCAGAGAGGTGCGGCCGTATGAGCCTGACGACAGTCCGCTCGCGTGTTGCCGCAACTGTCAGAAGATGCTAGAGGGAGTGGAGAACAGGTGTCTGACGCACTTCGAAGCCAAGTTCAGAAAACAGATCGGACACATTGCTGACTGCAAGCCCACGGTCACTCCCGCGGGTACGCAGTGTTCCAGTCCATGTTCTTTCAACGTCGTCGTCGACGACGACCCGACGACGACCGCAGTCGACCCCATGATGTAGCGCGTGGTGGCTGCGACACGCCGCCGAGTGAGAACTGACGCTCGGCCAGCGAACGATTTCTCGTTAAGACCCAGACTCCATTTGCTTCGATTCGTGGTGGATTTTTGCACAAAATCCTGTACAAGCTGTACGACAAATCCACGACTAGCGGAATATCTACAGCAAATCCGTAAGTTGTACGGCTGTCCCTTTTCTCTCTTTTGTACCATGGACTCACAGCCCATTGGTGCCCATAGCATATTGAACGAAATGAGTCCATCGCCAGTCCGTATACAAGGTGCCAATATCTTTGTTGAAACAGTCAACTAAGTCATCCGTCTTTCTTTCTTCTATAGGTCTTCGTGTCTTGTCTTTGCCGTCCATTATGCCAAAACAACTTGCTTTGTCACTATATGTACGGCAGAAGTTCATATCCATGACATAAAACAAAATTATATAGCATTCCAACATGATGTGCAGCTACAACGAGTCAATACAAAATCGAAGCAGTGGAGTTTTGGTTTAAAGGGACACAAATCGCTCGTGAAACTTTGCTTTCTGGACGTTTCTGCAACTTGTCGTGAGATGTGGCATATGCCTTAGCGCGCTCGCACTGCGATCAAACAAAAAAGTGGTTGCTACAGTTGTTGAGGTTTTCTTGTTTCATTTTGTTTTATTTTATCCGATAGAAGTGATAGAATCTGTCCATAAAAATGCAGTCAAACACGCGGCTTCATCATGCAATATGTGTCCACGTGACTAACTTTCTAACTTTCTAGTGGCGTTTTTCAACAGCTAACAGGGCGTGTCTGTTCTATCAGACTCCGCCCCCATTGCCTTATTTGGACGCTTATTATTCAACTAGGTCAACCATAACGCGATCTGTCTACCGAGATAAAACTGTGGTCGTAGTCGTACTACGGTAGTCTCGTGACTCGTGGGCGGGTCTGTTGTTGTTTTGGTTTTTATCATTGAACTAGGCCTAAATATTATATATTAATTATATATAATATTTAGATCAATAATTTTTATCGTCTGTAACGTTAAACTGGATTAAAATACCGGTGTTCAATTATCTGTATGCGTTAGACCACGTTCGTATAATATCGTCTTTCATGAATATGTAAATGAACATGACGTCAGCAGTGAACAGCTCCACAGCGTTAGCTGTTGGAAAACGCAGTTGTTTCACCAACGTTCATTTCTGTGCCTCGACTTGATTCGCCCAGTCAGAATTTACAGTATATAGTTAGGCCTATGATCAATGTCGTCCGCTGTAGCTTCTTCCATGCTCTGCACGGAACGTGGGAGTAGATTGTCTGTACTCTTGACTGTTGGCCGAATCATCAGGAGTCAGAAGCAGATGGATACTGGTCATCTTCCGACACAGCCGATCTCGACGCACGCAGTATGTGCAGTCTGCGCGCAAACGCGCACTACCACATTTCAAACTAGCCAACTAACTAAATAAGTAAGTGAACGAAAAAAGGCAAAAGTCATAGAGCATCAATGTGTCAATGAAATTATGACGAAATTAACGGGGGGAAAGCAAAGCGACTCAAAAAGTAGAAAAAAGCCTACGTTTGCGCAGTGCCGACATATTACGGGACTTGCGCAATCCTACGACGGATCCAATCTTTTTTTTTATTTTTTTTGCGTTGGAAATTGGCACACCGGTTATTTCTGCCCTGGAAAACGTTCGCACAGATTTCGGTTGTCTATGCCATTTTATTTACCAGTTAATAGCTCGTACGGGACAGACGGACAGAAAGACACGACCCGTGATGCGACCAATTATTGGACAACAGCATAGATCAAGAGTTCCACAGGGTTTTGGATCCTTTTGTTAATTTTTGTCTTAAATCGAGACTAAAATTAACAAAGGAGTCCAAGACCCTTGAAGTACTGGGTCTGACGGGAGTCACTTGGAGACTCCGATGGATAAAAGGTCAGACGGAACGCGGATTGACTAATACCCCGTTTACACTATCAAGCTGGTTCGACGAGCTGGCTATATGTTAGCTTAACGAGCCAGCTCGATGTTTGCTCAATGTTTGCTGGATCGTGTAAACGGGGTATAACTGACTGAGTGGACTGACCGATGCAGACAGGTCCAGACGAGCGTGGCCGAGACATCGACGAGGACAAGGACAGCGATGAAAATGACGACCAGCTGACACGTGTCTGCGGCGACTTGACGAGCTGCGTCTACATACGGACTCATCGAGCGCAGCACGTGCTCACGATGTGCACTGAAGTCGTGCCTACAACCAATGGCGCACAGTTCATTTGATCAGGCCCGTCGAGAGGGGAAGGGTAGGGGAGTAAGTTACTCCGGGCCCCGCGACGTTTGGGGGGCCCCGCCGTCGCTCAAAAATATAAAGTACACCAGAATGCACCATTTTTAATTTTTTAAAATTCTTACTAGAGAGGCCCCGCGAGAACGTTTCCCCGGACCCCGCTGTGGCTCTCGACGTCCCTGCATTTGATACGGCCACTACAGTGGAAAGCGAGTGTCTTGAGTCGCGCACAGATCGACGTAAGTGAACTGAATTGAACTGACACGATTTAGTTTTTGACGAACTGGCCCATTGGACAAACAGGGCGAGCCCACTGGTTATTGTTTGACGCGTACGTGAGCGTAGTCACGAAGACCACCGACGCCTTAGATAGTGCCTACTAATGCCTTAATGCTTGCCCATTGGTAAGGTCGTCAAAATCAAATCATGCCAGTTCGGTTTAGTTCAGTTACGTCTCTCTGTATGCGCCTTTAAATGGCAGGCTTGTTAAAGTAAGATTTAAGTAGTACTCGGGTAAACTTATTTGTGGACCAATCCGCTAAGCACTATGCCACACGGGGTGAATAACTTCCCTGTGAAGCCACACAAGACGAGCCAAATTAATAATCATTAATTGGTTGCGACGGACAGTAAATTAACTGCCAATCATCATTGTCCGTGTTTCTGAAAAAAACTGAAAAACAAATAACGATGATGACGATGCTGCTGCTGCTGCTGCTGCTGCGGAATGCTGCTGCTGACGACGATGATGATAATGATGAAGATACCGGTGATGGATGAGAGGTTCGACTGGAGGCAGATCGCAGCCGTCGAACGCCGGCATCGAAGACGACGTGTTTCGACCGCTCGTCGTGGTCTCAGTCGCAGAGGTCTCGTCGTCAGAGCACTGGCAGGTGCCCGCCGGGTCGGCGTCGAGAAGTCGTCGCCAAGCGCAGTACTCACTGTCCGGAGCGGCGTCAGTTTGACGACGTGCCAGTCTTGCGTAGACATCAGCCAGCAGCCGGTAGCGCTTAGCACGCACGTTCACCAGCTGTTCGTAGGATGGCAGCTCCACTCGCCGAATACGCTCTGCATTTGCACGCACTCGCTCCACCGCCAACCGGTAACTGGACTCTAGCGGCAGCGTCTACATGTCCGCCAAGCCAAGTACATTAACAATTTCATCACGGGCTACAGGGTGGGCCAGCTACAGTGAAGCCACTTTTAGTTTCTGAATAGCTCCGTGAAACATTGGTCGATTTTAATAATTTATGGCATTCAACATCGCGAAAAAAACTTTATGTAAACGGCTGTAGTTTTGCCCATCTCACCGCAATAATTTCGCTACACTACCTTGTTATATGCAGAGGTCGTAGTTTAGCCGTTTACACCAATGAATGCAATTTTTTTCTTAATGTCGCATGCCAAAAAATTATTAAAATCGACCAATATTCGAAAAAAGTGGCTTCATTTTAGTTGGCCCACCCTGTTTATCCGAGCATACATTACACATGTAAGTTTCAGCACGGTTTAGAATGTATTATTCGAGAGTAGCGAGTCACAACACACCCTAGACTGTCTTGAAACGTAGCCTAGATATTTTATGACCGTAATCGAGGGTGTGTTCTGTCCAGGACGTGCCCGTTTGACTGGAGTTAAATTGTGGGCAGTTACATCACTGCGGACACTGCGGCGAGAGACAGGAAGACGACGTATATAACACAACTTAAGATAAACATTCAACCTGAATGTGAAATTCAAACGACTGAGTGCCGGGTCCAAAATTGGAAAATGTTTAAGACAGAATGTTGTAGTTACTCGTGATATAAATACTTGCAAAAATCGCTGCATTTTACAAACTACCACGGCTTAATACATTGCACATTATTACACACAGCAATGTAGCCTATGTTAGTATATAACAGAATAATGGTGCGAGTTACGAATGCGTCCAAGTAGCCAGTGGAAGCCAAGGTTTTTATGGTCAGCAGGCGATCAGATAGCGAGACGCCGACAAGAACAACACAGCATGATGCCACGACTGTCGTCAGTTTTGGCACGAACTCCGTTTTCATCATCTGTGCAGTGTGTCACGTATAAAATGCTACAGTCGTCACCACGATGATATCTTTTCATCCAATATCTCTGTTTATACCAGAGGACCTCAATATAAATTATGCAAAAACGTACAGTTTCTGGCGGACGGACTACTGTTTTCAAAGACCTTGATAGGTCTATAAATGTTTGAAATTCTTTTTTAAAGATGTAGGTCTAGATTGATATCTGCAGCCAGGCTTCATACGTACGCGAAAATTGAGATGCTTGACGTAGTGCAGAAACTTGCAAGAAGTTGACATATCGACCACTTGATGTCTGCGTAAACCTGTCCAACCAAATCAAAAGCAGTTATTTCATATGGCCAGGCAAAAAGTTTTCTGAAAAAGTCCACTAAAAGACAAAAAATTAACAAATAATAAACTAAGACATTAAAAACGACAACGCAAAATCCAGAAGTTTGTTTAGTCAGTTCTGTGAGTACAGCAAAGTCTATAACGGAAAAGATTAGTAAAAAATGCAGATTTCAGTCTTAAATAAAAAAGCGAACGAATGATCGACAACAGAGGTAAATAAAAAAAATGAAAAAGGCATGACAAGAAAGAGATGACGCAGTAGAAAATAGACCGAGAACGGAGCTGACAAAAAAACGGAGGGATAGTTTAATTCAATGTGGAAACATATAGGGTTACGCTGAAAATGCCAGACTGAAATTTGCGAGACTGGAATTTGCGGCACAAACGCGCTTAGAAATGCATGGGTGGAAAACGAAAGAATAGAAAATGGCGCACAAAAAACTCATGGCTGGAAAATGCGAGAAAATCAAATTAGGCCTACGTCTGTGGTTAATGTACACTGTGAGTGTGTCCTAATAAAACGTGACCCCAGAACAAATAGCTAAAACTTACCAAAAACGTTTCACTTTTGTCTGAATTTTAAAAAAACAATAACTATAAACTAAGTCAATGTTTTTAGTCGCCCCAACATTATAGCAGCAGCACGAGCGATTTTCTAAAGCTCGACATAATTATCGACATTGCTACGTATCAACAATGTCTAGAAAGCGGCTATCGACAGCGATCACCTGACGACATCGGCCGACATTCGATGTAAGACATTTGACCGTACAGCACCAGCTTGACGGTGGAATAGGTACACGCCATGCGGTGAGCAAACCAGATCAAATCGACCATCACCAGTAGCGACAGTAAAGAGCCCCAGTTCACCCAACCGCCTCCGCCATTCTTTACACGAGACGACCGAGGCTTTGTCCTGCAGCATTCAACACATAGGTTGATTAAAATGCGTACGGACGGAACGACGGAAATAAAATGTAATGGAATGAAATAAAAACAAAATAAGATAAAGTAAACTGAAATATGAGATAAAATGAAAGTCACGCGCTCCGGCTTTAATTTTATTCCATTTCATTCCGTTTTATTTCTGACGCTCTGTACGCACCTTAACGCTATGCCCAGTTATATACAGTACACAGCGTGGCGCATGATAAAGTGTGGCACATACGTGCTTTATACCCCGTTTACAGGATCGAGCAAACATCGAGCAAACGTCGTGCAAATGTATTCAAAATGCACGTGCTAATTGCTCGACGTCTGATCGACGTCTGCTCGATGTTTGCTAGCATTCATCCAGCTAGCTTGACGAGCCATGGTAATTAGCATGCTCATTAAGTGGGCG
>Ga0209367_1014059_pt1 | contig 10206 bp, 6 predicted proteins | sample WorMetLIZISLAND2_FD_187412 | JGI IMG/M metagenome (GOLD analysis project Ga0209367, IMG submission 187412) | Marine gutless worms symbiont microbial communities from Max Planck institute for Marine Microbiology, Germany - Olavius geniculatus... ...
AATAACAAAGAATATTTAACTGCTGTATTTAAATATTGACTTTAGTCACGTAAGAAATTTCTTTCGGAACATTTTGCTGAAAACCACATGACTCTATGACGTACGGTTGCAAAATTATGGTGTCATTAACTTTGTGCGGTTTTTTTGGACCACCCTGTATATACTAAAGCCTATAACTACTACACCATGAGTCAAAAAACATGACACTAAAACTTGATTATCTCATCACAGTTGCTGCCTGCCATACGCAAAACTACGGCTCATCGCATGCAATGCACCCTAGGTTTCCCGCATTAATGGGGTGTTTACACGATCCAGCAAACGTCCAGCATTAGCACGTGTATTTTGAATACATTTGCTGGACGTTTGCTGGATCGTGTAAACACCCTATAACATTTCACACAGTAGTGTAGCGACATCTTTTAGGCACGATGCATGGAAACTTTAATAATCATATTGTTGCTAATTGTCCGCCAAGTCTGCCAGTAAAATACTTTTGAAAATCGGTCCACATCTGGCGAAGATATGGACATAGAGGTAAAAGGTGAAAGGCAAAAGGTGAAAGGTCCGGTACTTGCTACAGCGCTTCTTGCCAGAAGCGCTTCACAATCCCGGAAATGGCAGCTGATTGGCATCAGCTAATAATACCACAGCACACTATGCAGTCATCCATTGCCCGCGTCAGCGAACAATTGGACCCGCGGTTGACGGTTTGTAGCTAGCCGACATACCACCGTCCCAATAAGCTATGCCGTTACCCCGTAGCCCGTAAGCTATTAGGCCTACCCATTTATCATCTCGCTGAGAGTAGAAGACTGAGATGACTTGAGCACACAGACAGTTTACTGCCATGTTCTGTGACTGGTGGTGTATGTGCTGTGCTACAGGTATTCTGGTAGTAAACGTGACTTGGCGAGGCAAGACATTTGTTGGAACTCTCATGGACTCAACACGACTACATTGGGCGTCGCCAAGGTACGTTTACACGTTCCGAGCAGCCAAGGGAGTTAATTGTTGGTTGATAGGTTAGACCAAATTCCCCCTCGGTGAGTCGGCGGGACACCGCGGAACCAGAAAAGGTTGCACGAAAGTAACATGACTTAGAACATAACCACCAGGTGCGATTTTTAAGCTCGAGGTGCATAGAATTACGATTGCAGCTGGGGTTTTGTTCCACACCCACTGCAGAGCATACAGCGCTCTCCAGACCGTTTACTGGATAATTGCAGTGAATGCTCATTTAAAGAAATCTGACTACCAGCCTGGCCTGACGCATTGTGGTTGACAAGTGGAAAAGCCTGCGTTTACTTATGCTAATTCCCTGAAGTCTTGTTAGCATTGGCGAATTCGAGCAACCCGAGAACATTGAAGTGTAGCCGACACCCATCGAAGGTGAAAGCGTATACAAAGTATGTGATTAAAATATGTAGCGCGTCAGCTAAAAATAACCCGATCCGTATAACATATAATGATGATGATGATGATGTAGATTTGAAGATGATGAATGGCTGCCGACAACGACGGCGACAACGACAACGACAACGACAACGACGTCTGTGTCGACAGAGAGTCGCCGTCAGCGCGCCGTGCGACGACGTCGACTTGAACCAACTGTCGACCACATTCGAGCTATTTCTGAACTTCCGGTTTTTCAACAGCCCGGCAGCGAGGACCGGGACACGCCGACGCCGAGCTACGTCGACGCTGATGCAGAGGAACGACGAGAACCCGCTGAGAAGAACGCTGACGACGATGAGTCAACACGTGTTGGAACTCACAACCACGTTGACACGACTGGAACGTACTCGACCGGCGGAGAGCGGAAAGCCAGCTTCCGCCAGTCTAGAGAAATCGTCGGACGGAAGCAGACGACTGAACCGTGGACCAGCAGCAGTCGAAGCGACTCCGAGTCAGTGACGACCGTTCAGTGTCTCGGTCATGTACCAATGCAGCGACCCGCATCGAGTCTGAGTCTCAGATCCGCCGTGTCGTCAGACGGCTTAAGTCTGGGGTCTTCGGGGTCGACGCTGAAGTACGACGACGAAGAGGGTCGGCTTCCACCAGCAAATCTCAAAATTGTCATGGACGGAAGATCTGCAGCCTACTCAGCGCTGCAAGGACGCACGAGCAGCGACCTCACCTCACGTCAACGGCGGAGTCGCAGCACTTCACCGCCTCATGACGCTTCACTGTACAAAGGCGACACATCTGGACGCGTCGATGACGAAGATTTTCGGAGGAGGAAAACTACTTTCGGCGACACGCTGCAGGACATTCAGGGCGACAATTCAGACCGCAATCAAACGTCGGCGGCGAACACAGACATCTACTTCAGGATAACTCCACAGGACAGCGTGGTTGCGCAGACTCAACGGGTGGAGGAGCGGAACGAGGAATGTGTTGCCGCCGCTGTGTCTGGAATTGCGGAAGAATCCGGCTGCCAAAAAGGATCCGGTCCACTAGGCAGCGATGTGTCCTTCCAGACGTCAGCAGCAGGGCGTGCAGGTGCAGTGTCTGCGGAGCGAAGTAGTCGCACGTCGGTGGTGACAGCACGCAGACGCCGAGCAGCCCATGCTAAACGTGCAGTCGACGTGTTGAGCGGACGATCCGCTGACAGACCGCCGGGAGAACATCTGACCGCTGACTCTGATGTTTTGCTGGCGCCCTCTGTCTTGCAGCAGAACGGCGCCAAATCGTCGTCCGATGACGAACAGCAAACGCCGGAAAATAGTAAACCACTTACGTAGCGAATGATTTGAAACCAGAAGCAGATTAGGCTGTGTCAGTTTAGTGCCGTCCCCTGACCTTTGACCTGTTGAGCAGAACATTTGTCACACCACACCGGTTACACTAGTTTTGGCAAACTTCACACAAACTTTGGTTTATGCACGTTTCTGTTTTCGAGTTAGGTCACTTAGGTACCCGTACGGGACAGACAGACGATCGAACGGACGAGCAAACTTATAGTTCAGTCTGTTAAGACGGCCCCATTATTAAGTAGGCCCTATTGTAACTTTGAAAAAGTGTTAACTTTGACGAGTGTCAACTCATGTTATTCACAATTCTGTGGCAGCGGTTTGTTTGTTATTTTATTAAAACTTAACGAGATGATGTCTCTGTGCCGGTGTCAGTAACTGATTCTAGTGAGGTCTAGCAACGAGTGACTCGCTTAGAGCATACGCACAATCATGATTGTACTGTGTGTCTGTGCAGTATATAGGCCTATCATTACTTCTATTGTTTTGTATCTCTTTTTGTTGGTGAACAACAGTCTGTAAGATAGTTCTATGAAATTTAGTATATTGGAAAACACTCGATACATCTTATATACATGTACGAATTGTTAGGTAAATTAGTGCTTGTTTTTACACTAAATCTGTCGAGTTTATCGGCTAAATTTCAAAGCTAAATGTTATTTTGTTATTTATCTGTCGGTCACAAGAAGGTTTACAACGCAGTAACGTAGCCAGAAATGTGAATTGGGGGAAGGGGCTCGTCTCTCTTCCCTTTTTCTTTTCTTCTTTTTTTGCAGTGGCGTCAATTTTGTAATCATTAGGAGGTTTCAGTCTAAAGTAACGTATTGTTTTTGCAGCAGTAACACTGTTTCAAAAGTACGATTTAAAGAGGAAAAAATCATAAATCTTTTTTGGGGGTCCGTAGAGTCCTCCACAGGGCCTCCAGCCCTTCCCCCTAAATGACGCCTTTATAGGTCCTTTTGTCTTTTTTCCCTTTTCTTCTCCTTTTCTCCCCATTTCACCCCTTCCCGAATCCATTTTACTTTTTTCTCTTAATTCCCCTTCCGTTTCTTTCCTTAGACGTAGGACTTTTAAAATCCAGCTAGGGGTTTGTAGGAACGTTGTAAGTTTCCCCAGCCGGGGCTGGCCGCCCCAGCAGAAATCAAACTTGGTGCATTGGGCGATTTGTGCCTTTAAAATGTAAGATGTGGTGGCAACATATGTAACTGTTTTCCTGAGAATCAACTGACCAAATTGGCACATTTAGTGCAGTTTAAACGCGTGCTTATGTTTTGTCTGGAGGATTGGGGGATGAGGCTAGGCCTCAGGCCCCCTAGGCTACGCCACTTTTACAACGTAATTTAATCGTTTGATAAGAAGCTAGCGTATCTAGAATATGCAAAGCACTTGATAATAAAGAAAAAAATTGTTCAGTCGGGACTCAGTTACGTTTGAGTCTTAGATGTGCAGCTGGCTTGTTGACAGCACAATCGGCATCAGCTTGCAAGTCAGGAAACAGTCAGGTGGATGGTTTTCATCTCATATGAACGGGCGTATGCCACTTCCTATTAGTGTTGAAAACAAGAAATTTGAGCTAATGCTCACGAGACGCGCGAAAGCCTATATAGCAGTTCCGGTTCAGTAGAAATTAGCTAAAAATTGGGGTGTTCATGCTAAGTTAATATACAAATACCAAATTCTCTATCTGGATCGCATAACGATAGCCTATTTCCGTGGCGCCACCTTGTAAATGATCTAGACTTGTGTCGCAGCCCAAAATCGCCAAAAAAATCCATAAAACCCCATATTTTGGCGTTCAGGGTTATTCAAGGTCATTGAATTCGGCGCCAATCGAGAGCCAGTGTACGACTTACTAGTGACAGTCTTATCTCGCACCGTTAGCCTACTGAGATCATCTCAGCTGTAGGCTAACGGTGCGAGATATGGTCGTTACTATTAATCGCAGTGAGATGCAGCGACGTATTGGCCAAAAATCGCAAATTTTGCTCACCCCCTTCACATTTAGCGTTCTCGTTCGGGGTGACTTCCTTCGAATTTATGGAAAAGCTTTATGCCTACGGTTCCTGAAACTAGAATCTTCCAGGCAGCCGACGGTGAAGATTTGGTGATTCTGGCTTGCACCGTTTTTGACTGATCCACCCATGTGACAGACAGACGGACAGACAGAATTGCGATGGCTAAGGCGCGCTGAAAGCAGTAGCTGCTTTCGCGCGTAAAAATCAACCCTATCTCTCTCACCGTTTCCAAGATTGGCTATAGTTTCCCATTGAATTTTCTTCCCTGTCCCAATGTGAAAATGTTTCCCTTGCAGTAGATTGCTAACATTTTGCACGCCTGTGTTTAAAAAACAGCGTTAATTATTTGTGTAAAAGTTTTTCCCATACGACTTCAGTCACAATACATACGTCACATATGACGGACGACGACAGACGACACTCGACCGTTACTTAACTACGGTCGGCTAAAAATTACAATATTTCTGACGCGAAAATGAGCAGAAAAAAAAAACAGGCTATAGTTAAAACTAAATTTACGCCGAACATTGATCTAACGAAACTATTGATAGAAAACTGCTCAGTCCTGCTGCCACTCGCGGTTTAAGTTTCTAGTGAGGATAAGGCGATTTCAGAAGTCGTAAATCGGGCTACTAGATACAGCATTGTGCAGCCAAGATCAAAATGTTATGACAACGGAGTGATTGGGCGTGTCCGTTGTTTATATTTTCATGATCTTTTTGATTATCAGCAGTGTATTTGATATCACAGGCTTTTTGTGTCATAAATTTTTTTTGCGAATCAAGTTATTGTAAATTTGCCGATATGTCGCTTGCTGGTTTAAAGAAGCAGTTCAATAAAGCTAATCAGGTGAGTTGTCTGTGATGTGAATGTCATACCTGCCTCACGACTTCTTAATGAACCACCCCCATCACATTGTCCACAGCTGCCAAGGTCCGGAAATCAAAATGGATGAGATCAGTTTTTCATTTTTTTATTCCTCTTTCGTTCCTCCCCTTTTTTTCCTTTCCTGACACTTTTTTCTATTCATGGTGTTATTGACCGTGCGCATGCACGGTCCGATGTCGTGCAGAAAATGTTATAGACCGTGCGCGCTGCATTGAAGTCGCGGTTAACTTTTGTGCTTGCGCACGGTCTGAACTTCTGAAGTGGATTGGATGACATCTTGGGTGGCATTACGTCATCTGAGAACAGACACTTTGCCGTGAATTCTTGGCGGCGGTTTTTTTTTGTGGTAAAGATCGACATTAATCGAAGCTGAATATCAGCTACCAACCAAGCCATGTGATTATCTCTAAATGACCCCAAAAGTTATTAAAAGTATGCACCCTTCAGTTAAGCTGTGGTTGATTATTACCAATAAGCCAAACGCTAAACTGCACTCTTAATTCTGCCTAGTTCTGCAGAAGATTAAAAATATGCCATTGTAGCGTATGCAATTTGTGCATGGTAAATAACACTTTGTGACTGCATACGGACCATGCATGCGCACGGTAAATATAATCATTGTTTTTCTATTTCCCTCTTTCCCACTTTTCTCTCTCCCTCTTCTTTTCCTTTTTTACTTCCCACCATATTCCTATATCCATTTTTGTGCATTTTGAGCTCTGAAATTGTGACTAGTTAATTTTGTATTAACCAGGATTGCCATACAAAATTGTGTGCCATTTTTATTTCTTTCACTGTGTGAAGTTGCAGGTCTGCTATAATAGAGATGGGACAGTGACTCTTTACAGAAGTCTTTATGCAGATATTGCTTGTAAAAATGACACGTGATCAATTGATCATGTGCTAGATGCTGGAAGACCGGGTGTTTGTCTGCAGCGTCATTGTAGTGTGGGCACATGACTGAGTCCTGGCATTTGGTGCAGTTTAGGTAGGCTGCTAGTAATGTAGAATGGCCAGTACTCAGTATTACTGTGTGATAGTGTTACTTTTAGGAGCAGTTGGTGTCAGTTAGGCTGTTAGTGTTAACGTAGAATATGATTTATTGTTATACTTCAGAGCAAAATACCTGTACACGATTGGTCCAAAAAACCAAATTGCATCGCATGACGTTGACAAATATGCACTGTTGACAGTCAACAGTTTACCAGTCAACATTGAAGTGAAATGTTGACCAATAACAGTGAAGTCATTGAATGATTTTTGTTTAAATGATTTTTGGGCTGACCGCTAAGCTGTAAGCTCAGAGATCGACCCATTGTCCTCATTGTCATTCGTCTGCCTGTCCATTTGTTTGTCTTCTGTTCATCACGAATTTACTGTGGCTAAACAGTGCAAAATAGGGCCTAGGTTGCTATTGGTCACTAATAAGAAGTCGCATATTGGCTTTCAAATGACATATAAATCGATGATCTTGGATGACCTTGAAGCATCATAATGCACTATGGTGACGAAAAACTGGCCATATCTTGGAAATGGTGAGAGATACGGCTCAAGTTATTATTAATCACTAATAGGAAATCGCATACGCCCTGTCACATTAGATGGAAATCATTGACCTTGGATGACCTTTAAGGGTCATAACATGCTACGCAATACCAATTGTGTGGTATTGTGGCTAAACGGTAAGTACGATGGTACCAGCGGATAGGGTGGTGACAACTTTCTGTAGGCTGTCAATAGTAACCATGTGTCCATCTTCAGCGGTTTGGCCGCAGTTCTCCATGATTGGAAGTCGGACCCTGGGCTTCGGACGTTGGCGGTGTGGTTGGCTTCACTCTAGTGACAGCTGGGATTCTTGTTGTTTAAATGTTTTGTTTTCATTTTGAGGTATAACAAAACAAGTGGTGATTGATGTCATTGATCATCATTGGAAATTTTTTGCCAGTGGTTCGTAAAATGTTGCCTTGAGGCCGACGCCAGTCACTATTTGTATAATGTTGACTTGGATAGCAATAGTTTACTGTTCTTCACCAGATGCCAGCACTAAACTGACAACAAAGAGAGCTGATTGAGCTGATGTGATTGATTTATGACATTTCTAGTAGTTTTAGTTGGAATAAGATGGTTGTGACTGAGGAACCTGCCTCTTAGTGATAGAACACTAAATAAAATACCAGGAGGAATATTTAATACACAATTACGTTATGTTACTGTAAAAGATTTTATAACTTTACTCAGTATTATTATTATGCATGCGGTAATATTTGGTACCATTTGCTATTTTGCTACAAGAGAAATTTGCAATGTTATTCTTGTGTGTTGTTTTTCTAGTTTATGAGTGAAAAGATTGGTGGAGCAAAAGGAACGGAGCTTGATGATGATTTTGTTCTCATGGAAAAGGTTGGAACTCCATTATTTGCTTATATGTGCCAGCATTAATGCATGCACTCTGCAGGTCCATTTCTGCTCAATTGAAACGTCTTCCAGAGTCACTCTGTATTGAATTGGGGCCACAGTAGTGAAGTTCTATGTTTTAAGGCTGGATATAACTTAGTCAACAATGTCATGTGGTAAACATGAACCACTTTAAAATAGAATTACTTTGTCTGCTTACATTGTTTTATGTACTTTTTACACTTTTTCTGCTCTGCTGCTTCTTCTGTATTTTTATACTTATTCTTACTGAGCTGGAAATTAATGATTAATCGTGTAATTCATCATTAAAAATTTGTAACGATTAATCATATTTTAATTAAAGTTTCACCATGTTAAAAGTAGATGAAAGGACAAGCATTCGACAAGTGATAATCACTTTAGACTTTGGAGAATGTGATTGGATAAAACAAATAGGCCCTACTAATTGTATGGGTTAACGTGTTAACGTAAGCTAAAGGGTTAAAGGTAGCCAGACAGCAGCTGGGCCGGCGCAATGCAGCAGCTAGTAGTCAGTTGCCGCTCTGATCTGCTTGATTAAAGACGTGCATGGTTTGCACTTCTTTCTTCACCAGTTTTGTTCAATTCTTTTCCACGGCCCGTTACCTTTTCGCAGATGCATAAATAGGAAAAAGGGGGGTACCATCCAAGCACCCTTACATAATGATAGCCTGATGTCTCAGTGCATTTGTGACAGCTGTTAGCTGAACAGCTTACAGAGTTGATATATAAACATGCATTTTTCTTGCACAATAACCACTGTTAGTTTTAGATGAAATTAGTGATCAATTAATCCCTAATTTTTGAAAAGTTTACTATTAAGCACTTTGTAATCATTGTCAGCTGTACTTATTATAACTACTGGTGTTGAAACGGTTTATAGTATTCCTGGGTTGTGGGCTTGTAGAGTGTGCTGCACATAGTTAAATGTAGGTTTGGTTGGGAACTGACACAGAAGTAGACCTACCAGTACTGCTGTTTGCCTCAGGTGATCTAATAGCAGGCAGTTAATGACTGGTATACCAGTAAAGGACTAGATTACATGGATGACACATCTCAAATGATTCACTTTGCATGTCATTGTGTTATGGTCTTAGACGTAAACACGACTTGTGTCACGCTTGATGTAGCATGAATGCGTCTTGGCCATTGTCATCACCACGTGGCCTTTCAAGTGCACTGCATTCTATAGCCTGCATAGCTGTCTGCTGCACTGGGCATACATTAACATCATGGTGACCTAATATGGAATAGCTGTTCTGGTCATATGCCAAATACTCAATTACTAGGCTCCAAAGGATTTCGTTTTTGATGGAAAACTGATGAAATGACAAAAACTGGCAGTTGTGATGAAAATATTGATTTTTGATGAAATTTGACAAAATTTACTCATTTACTAATTTACTTTCTCTGACAAACAAAAAAAGACATTTTTGGTGGCAAAATCCTTTGGAGGCTATTTATTGTAACAAGCACTCAATTTTGGATAGCAAAAAAATGGCAAAATTTGGGACCTGTGGCAAACGTTTTGACAAAGCTTGCATGTTTTGACAAACAAAAAAGTGGAAGCCAAAAGCCTTGAAACTGTTTTGGCAAAACTTTATAGAATAAGCTAACAGCAGTTACAGTTATGCACGGCTGAGAGGCCTTATGTTTGGATGGCGAAAAAGTGGCAAAATTTGGGATTTTCGGCATAATTTTGACGAAATTTGCTCTTTTTGATGAACGAAAAATGGCATTTTTGGCAGCTAAATCCTTTGGAGTTTATCAGTTACTGATAATGGCTGCAGGGACTTTCACACTGTTTTGCTTCCAGGAGGGTCTGCTGGCATCGGAATGCTTTCTCCATCTCCCTTTACTTTCGTTTCTTTTTTTGTATCTTTTCTTTCTTGCCATGCCATGGCCCATCAATTGCAGCTAGAGATCAGAGGTAGTAAGAAAGTAAGTAAGTAAGTAAAGTGTAAATTTATATTGCACATACTCAAAATGATCTCTAATGCGCTTAATACATTTTGTCATCAATATTTCGCAAAAATGTATGTCTTCAGCTGACGTTTGAAAGTATCGAGACTCAGTTCTGGGTCACGAAGACTGTCTGGCAGCGAATTCCAAGT
>Ga0209367_1014060_pt1 | contig 10206 bp, 1 predicted proteins | sample WorMetLIZISLAND2_FD_187412 | JGI IMG/M metagenome (GOLD analysis project Ga0209367, IMG submission 187412) | Marine gutless worms symbiont microbial communities from Max Planck institute for Marine Microbiology, Germany - Olavius geniculatus... ...
CGGTATATGGCTACATGTAGACTAATCCTTCTGGCACATGATGCGCTGTACCACACTGACACATTTTTCGTACATAACTCAATTTTGACAAAAATCGTAGATACGACCTTATGGCTTAAACCCCTCGGTTTGTAGAGGGCATTAATATGTACATGTGACTTTGTTACTCCCATCGACTGAAGTCTTCATCCGTCATCCACTTGTCACTGTCACCATTGTCCTCTTGCTTGTGCGTAACGTTTGATCATTGCATCAGATTTCTTGTTTTTTTGTTAGCACTATTATGCTTTTGACCTAGTAGATCTCTACCGGTTTGTTTTGCATGTATTATTAGGCCTATGTGTAGGCTACTGTATGTGGCCTAACCTTGCCGCTTGTTTCCAAAAGTCACAATATTAAAACAATAAAATTTATTTGCTTATTTATTTACTAGACCCTTTGGATTCGACAACTGCGGAGCATGGCCTAGAAAGCAACATAAATGTAGCTTACAGCGCAATAAGCGACAACATAACACAAAAACAGAAATGCGACGTAGTGGGGGCGCAACCTAGAAAACGCCACTAATGTTGCCGCGAACAGTTCAAACAAATAATTTGAGCAAAACTCACGTAAAGCGCGACAGCATCGGTTCTGCCATCTAGCCAATCAGTGTACAGCGTGCAATAGAATATTAATGCGTCTTGTCAGAGTACTCAAGATTGAGGTCTCCGTACAGAAGACTCTTAAAACCTAGGATGACTAAAATATATGTACACTGTACTGTGCTAAAAATTTCATACGCAGATTTTCCTTGTCTATCTGTAGTAATTCTAGTGCAGTTCACTCTTAAAATGTGTGCCGCAAACAAAAAATTGCCAAAAAAGTTTAAGTTTATTCAAGGTCATCGATGTTGACACCACTAAACAGCTCGTTATTAGTGCTTGCTATGATAAACAGTATGTCTGCGCCTATCTGCAACTGTTTTCATGCTAAACGAGCCAAGATGACCACTTTTAGTGAGATACCCCTCTTTGACGCCCGCTTGGCTTGCGCAGGCCTCCTTGAATCTCGGGACCGGTAGTCGATCGGACTGCTAAAATCTACGTTTAATGCTGAACATTACATACGCAAATTGTCTTGATCTACTCTAGCAGTTTCATGATTTTGGCGCAATTCCCTTCTAAAATGTGTGTCGCAGCCCAAAATCGCGAAACATTTATATAAACATAAACAGTATGTCTGCGCATCACCACTTTTAGTGAGATACCCTAGCAGACCACAGATAAACAAAATGTGGCCCCTTACTTTGGGGGCTCAAGGTCGTTTAATGTCGTCGATGTTGATATCTTTAAGAAGCTCGTCAACAGTGGTTCTTATCATAAGCAGTATATCTGTGCCTACCTGCAACCGTTTTCACGCTAGACGAGCCAATATCGGTAAAATAAGGACTTTTACGAGAATAACCGTATTTCTTTTTCACGCTGTCATTAGAGAGTAACCCCATCACCCAGAGACACCAAATTTCGTCACAGAAAAACTAGAGTGCTTGGGCCAGCCCACAGTGAAAATTTCGTGATTCTGGCTTGCAACGTTTTGATAGGGCTGCAGAGTGTGACGGACGGAAGGACAGATAAACGGACGAACAGAGAAACGCCAAAGCTATAGCTAAGACGCGCGAAGCATTCTGCTGTCGCGAATAAAAACTACGACTAACCCATTCACTTAATTGTGACTGTGAAGCCTATTGACTTTTTTGCTTTAAGACGCCGCGTATTTAATTGCCTTTATTATTTATTATCATAGGCGTCACTAAGTGCGGCTCAGTAGGCGACTAGACTACAGTGCAACCCTATCGGCAGCGACCTTCACTGTCGACTTAGGTCGAAAACATTATTAATCCATTCCCTGGTGTCGACGTAGTTAGACGACACTCAAGGTTGGTTGTTAGGCGAACACGCACTGTGGCCAAACGTGAAGCACCAGTGTTGGGCGTTAGACCAGACGACATTGTGACAACAATATGGTGCAATACTGACTGCTGCAGTGCATGCATGACTGAATAACAATCCATCGCTCTAACGGCTGCCGATACCGGCCTTGGAGACAGGTTTCTTACAGGTTTCTTACAAATTTCTTACAGAATTTTGGAAAATTTTTGAAGTGATATAATGCTAAAGATGCATAGAACGATAATTGGCGATGTTATTAATTAGTGATCATTATGTTTAAGCACTTTTGTGATGTAGATATATACGCCTGCTACGTGGGCCTATTTAACTAAATTTAAGAGTAATTTGCGGCATTTGTTTTACTTCATGGCTTATTGTCTTGTGTGTTGTTATATTAAACTGTGTTTGCTGTGCATTCATGAACTTTTCTTTTTTTTTAATTCATTTGTGCATTATGTAAAATTGTATATTTGGTGGGCATGTGTTCATCTGGCTAGTCGACCACGCTTACTTACATACTTACTTACTTACTTACCTACTCATTTACTCGATTACTTACTAAATTATATACTTATGTTTACTTAGATATTTATTTAATTGCGTTGATTTACGTTTATTATAGTCCTATGCATGTGCAAATTACTTACGTTAGCCATTTGCACGGCTGCCGTATAAGTAGCCCACAGTAGACTTGATATTGTTAATAACCGCTTTTCCGACGTAAGATATAGAAACCTAAGCAAGTTCTAAAAATACTGCACTCTTACTTAAATGTTTCATCAAGTTTTAGCCGACCATACTTAAGTTACGGTCGGGTTTTTGGTACAGTTGTCCGTCTGTCCGTCTGTCTGTCGTCGTCCTGGTCGTCGTCTGTAACGGATGTGTTGCGGCTAAGCGTTAGGTTGTAAAAAACTGCTCTTACAAATAATTAGTTCTGTGCCTCAAATCTAGGCATACAAAATTTCAGTGATTTAGTGCAAAGGGAACATTTTTAAATTTGGTGTTGAATGAAAAGGGGAGAATTCAGTGGAAAACTGGCCATATCTCGAAAACGATAAGAGATATGGTCAAGGTTGCTATTAATCACTAATAGGAAGTTGCATATTGACTTTCAAATAACATAAAAAAATCATTGACCTTGGATGACTTTGAAGGTTAGTATTGCAACAGGAACTTATAGGCTGTAGCGCGTCTTCCCTAACAAGGCATATTTATTGTAAAAAAATTTTGCAAAAACCTGCGTCAGATATTTGCATTGATTATTTACGACTTAAAGACCATGACAGCTAATTGCGGCTTGCTGGTGCATGGAACTGCAGCTATTTACATCGCCTGGCGAGTTGACTGCGCGCGACTTTTGTTATGCTAGCGTTAACTGTAGCTTTCGAAAGCAGCGTTCCGTTAACATAGCGTGCATGGAACTGTGCCACCTTTGAGAAATCGCCTTCTCTCCGTAATTGAAAGTCCTACGATGGCCTTCGGATGTAGGCGGTACGGTCGGCTTTCCCTAGCGACAGCTGGGTTTTTTGTTTAAACTTGTAACCGCTTACGACTACACCACAGAACAGGAGTTTTGGGCTATATTTATAAACGTTAGCGCAATTTAAGTAAATCCATTGGCCAGACGCTGTGAGACACACGCATGCGTTTGTCGCTGTTTACACAATGAAGCCGGCGAATGTCTACATTGGCTATTTATTGCAAGAAACTAGAGTCTCCGAGCGACATTTTTGTCCCTGATTAAAAGTGCATTTTCGGTGAGTGACTCCATTGTCTTTTAAAACCCCGGAACCCCAAAGAACATCCGCATGAACCTGAAAGTACAGTCTGTGGCCTACATTATTGCTGCTGATGCCATGGGTCTCTGAAATTTCTGCGGCGAGCTTCAAAAAGAGGCACGATTAGCATGGCAGCTTACGTAATAACCCTTTAAGGTCATCCAAAGTCGATGATTTTTACGCGCGATAGCAGAATGCTTCGCGCGTCTTAGCTATGGCCCGGCGTCACGGTCTGTCTGTACGTCTGTTTGTCCGTCACACTGCTGTATTGTGCCAAAACGGTGCCAGCTAGTATCACGATATCTTTACTGTGGGCTGCCCCAAGGACTGTAGTTTATCGTGACAAAATTTCGTGCCCTTGTGTGAGTGAGTTAGTTCCCGTTGAACGAAAGCGTCAAAGATGGGTACCCCCTAAAAGACGTTTTTTTGCCGTTGATGGCTCGTCTGGTGTGAAAACGGTTGCAGACAGGTACAGACATGTTGCTTATCATAACAAGCACTGGTCACGGGCTTTTCAGTTTTATCAACATAGATGACCTTGAACGACCTTGAATCCCAAAAATTAAAGATTTTCGTGAATTTTTCGTGATTTCGGGCTGCAACACACATTTTAACTTTTTAAGAGTGAATTACGCCGAAATGACTAGAGAAGACCCAGAAAACTTGCATATAAAATTGTCGGCATTAAACGTAGACTTCAGCAGTCCAAGTCCCAACCGCCTAACTTCAAGGAGGCCTGCACACGCTGGCGTCAAATAGAGGTACCTGCCTAAAAAGTGGTTATTTAACTGCTATTGGCTCGTGTAGCGTGAAAACGGTTGCAGATAAGTGCATACAATGCTGCTTATAGTAACAAACACTAGATTTTAGATTTAGTAAGATCGATGACCTTAAACGACCTTAAACCCCAAAAAAGGTTTTTAGTATTTTTTTTGCAATTTTTGGTTGCAGCGCACATTTTAAAAGTAAATTCCGACGAAATGGCTGGACATAGACCAAGATAACTTGCACATAATTTTTTGGCATTAAGCGCAAATTTTTGCAATTCAAGTCTCGACCCTCTAGGTTCAAAGAACGGGCATCAAAGAAGGGTACCCGCTTAAAAAGTGGTTATTTTGCTGATATTAACTCGTCTAGCGTGTAAACAGTTGCAGATAGGCACAGACATGCTTCTTATTATAACAAGCACTAGTGACGAGCTTTTGAATGGTGTCTCATTTGAAAGGCCTATGCGACTTCCTATTAGTGGTGAATATAATCTTGGCCCTATCTCTAACCGTTTCTGAGATACGGCGACTTTTTCGGTTAAAAAAACGCACATTTTCCGACGTCTTAACCCAAAATTTAAGAATGCTTTTCTGCACCAAATCGCTTAATATTTTGCCCAAAGCCGTAACACTGCGCTAATAAATCGTGTAGTAAATTTTAGGATAGCCCAAATTGTGTGATCAGCGTACATCAATGTCAACTCAGTCTTGTACTTCTCTGGGGTAGGTAAATCGAGTACCGGTCTGTTTGTCAAAAATTAAGTCGGGACGCGTTCACCTGTGCCGGGTGGCAGCTAACACTGTATGATCCCATAGGGTAAGCGACACTCCGCAGCTTTGTGATGGGCTTTCTATTAAGAGCTGTACACCGCATTCACTTTTTTACCTTTATTAGCGTTACACCGTACAGACGGACGGACAGACGAACGAACGTCATAATCTAGCAATACCGGCCCATTGCTACAGCATGGGGCAGTAAAAATAACACGACTTAAAATTGCAGATGCACCAGCAAATCCTTACATAACGGACAAAAGCTTTCATATGCTTTCATAATGTTTTTAAACATCTGTCTTCAATGATCACGAATGATTACCGTTGTGAACTTGAGTTTCCGAAACTTTTGCCGTTCCATCCATTCGGACCACACGCAACTTCGCCAGAAGTTAAGCAATCAACAACAGGCTAAACTAAAGTCGATAAGAAACCTCTGGTGGACCGACACGTAACGCAGCGCGACGCGAAGTAGCCTATATACCTGACGCACGCGACACAAAGCACGCACGCAGACACACGCTATTGTGAACACTGTTGAGCGTGTGCCTGATATTTTTGCAGTGCGTCAGCATAGTTTATTATGCTGATACTCCGTATTGCTGTGGCACGGGCGTTTGTTCGTCCGTCTGTCCGCTTGTTTGTCTCTCTGTCACGCAACCAGTGATGTAAAACAATGAAGTAAAAGTAACCCGTTACATTACTTACGAGGGTCGTTCAATAAATTCAGGGACTGTTCTTCCCAGTAAGCAAAGAGTGACAGTTGAAAAATCAAAACTATTGTGAAATTGTACGGCCACTATTGTACATCACTTACCGTGGTTTTATTTATGATGTCACGATGTGACGTCATTATTATTAAGATATAAATGATGGGTATTGACGTTTGGCATAGTCAGAAAATAATCATAAAATTTCTTAGTCGGAAGGCGAAGAAAGTGCTGAAATTTGTTGTAGATTATCTGTAGTACTTAGCAGCGACACTCTATCATGTTTGAGAATATTTGAATAAGTCGGCCGCTTTTGCAGCTGTCGTCTGTCAGTTGGTGATGATGTCCGTGTGGGAACACTGCATACGGCAATAACGATCAGCTGCAGGCAAAGCATTTTTTCGGACAGTCGGAAAGTTGTTCTCGCACACTTTCTGCCTGAGTGACATAACGTAAATGCAGAATAGTACAGTGCATTATTGTCTCAATTATTACGACCCGCAATTCGCAGCAATCGACCAGGTTTGCTGCAGAAAGGTGTCGTTCTTCAACATGACAATGCACCGCTACGCGATAGGCCCGTTAGGCAGTTGAGAAAATTAAACAGATGAGCTGGGACCGAATTGCTACAACATTTGCTATACAGTCCAGATTTAGCTCCAAGTGATTTTTCATTCGTTCGGACCACACAACGAATTTACTTGGAGACATTATGTTCAAGAACGTTGAATATGTTCAACAGCATGCATGCGGAAATTTTTACACGGTGCCAACAAAAACTTAATGTTACGGGTTCCAGCCGACTTGCAGAACAATGGGAGCATTGCAGTGAACTGCAGAGAAATTTCGTTAAAAGTAACATAACTGCCAGAATTGTGCGATTTACTGTCATTGTATAAGGATGTCAGTTCTGGAATTTATTGAACGGCCCTCGTAAGCACAATTTTCAGTACTCCCTGACGTAACGAAGTACTGACAGCAAACGATACTTTTTACTTGTAAAGAAGTAAGATTTTAAAGTAATGCGACTTTTACGTCGTTATTTTTGCGGTTAAACCTTTCGTTGCAAGTAGCCTAACTCCATGGAATCAGCAGGGTAACGTAACTACGTCTCACATACCACGACAAAATTCAGGCCATGGCGAATGTGCGTTCTCCGCTCGCACTTTGGTCCCGCTGGACAATAATAATCGTTCTGTTGTACAGGTCAACAAGTGGTATTCGATTCGTTTCGGTTTGTTCGTATTGTGTACAGCATGTAATAATAAGTGAACAAAGTGGTGATTTGAAACAACTATGACCGTATAGAAAATATTTACATAAAATCTAGGCCTATTACTTCTAAAACTGCACGCTTCACTTGTTTACCCTGTGCGCCGAAACATGAATACAGTTGATGTTAGTAAAACTGTATATACCGGGTTTATCAAGTTGTTTCAAGTCACAGTACTTTGTACTTTTTAGTCAAAGGAAACTTTTTGTCCAGTACTTTTTACTTTTACATAAGTAAGTACATTTTGGTGTTGTTTTACATTTGTCGCACAGTTGCGTTACATAGGCTTAAAATCGACTGAAGTTAGGGGTACGAAATTTTCACCGTCGACTACGCAGAGAACTCTATTCTCAAGATGTGTAAATTCAAGATCAGTAATTCAAAGTGGCCCACCCAAAAGGCATAACCATGGGATCATTTTTACCAGCGAATATCCTTAAAATGCTCTTCAATACATCCAAATACACGCAGCTGTTTATTGTAAAAGAGTGTGTTACATAGGCCTAAAAGCAGGACTATCCAGCAGTCATTTATATGTTATGCTACTATACTTCAGTCATACGACCAGTTTTAGAATACTGTGTCCCTGTCTGGCACTATTCTCTCACAAAGGCTTGGAGTCAACAAAGTGAGAGAATACAAAAACGTGCCATCCACATCATATTTAACTTTACCCGTAGTATGCCCTATATCTCCATGCTGTTTGCTGCAAACATGTAAACTCTTGCCCCGTCGTAGAGATGATCTCTCTCGGGGGTTCTTTCTGGATATTGCGAGGCCTTCCTCTTGCCTTTATTGTCTCCTTCCAGCTCCAAGAGAACAGTCAGTAATCTCACGCCTTCGTACTTCTGCTGAATTTCCTAGAGTTTATGCTCGTACAAAACGCTATTACTCTTTTATTAATTATGTGCTTAATAACTATTAACTAACTACATAGCTACATTTTCGATTGTAACTTGAAGAATTATCGGATTCTAATAATTTTTGGTAAAAATATTTTCCAGAAAACTGGCCATCAAATCATTATGTAGTTTCCCACCTTACCCATCGTATGTTTCTGCACTATATGGGGAAAATTAGAACCAACAAAATATTGCATTTTTACCTAAAGTGGTATTATTACTTAATGTAAATAACGCACAAAAACACATTTTGTTTATATTTTTTACACTTTGGTTCACACTTTATCCAACTGTTTCGTTTTTCAGCTGCCTGCAAAAAATTGATACAAATGTTGGCGAAATTGTGCAATCGCAAATATGGAGACGATTTCTTCATTCATTGACAGCAGTATCGATAATGTTATGCTCTAGACTAATTCAAACTTCGTTAGTCGCTTCTTGAATTCATAAACATTCCTTAACGACATGGTAGATATACTGCTGCTCGACAGTCAAATCTTGTAATCGACTGGCTTTTGGGGGTCACAGATCAGGATAGGCGGAATATATTGACGTTTTTATCACTTCAACGCATATTTTGCTTGGTCTAATTTCCCCAGGTAGTGCAAAAGTAGACATTAAGTGAGGTGAAAACTTAAACAGTCGTTTAGTAGCCAGTTGTGTCAGAAATAAGTATGTCAAGAATTATTGAAATCTGATAATCATGATTTAAGTTACGGTCAATAATGTTGGGCCTGTTTTTTCACGTTTTTGCATATTTCAACGCATATTTTGCTTGGTTTCATTTCCCGAGGTAGTGCAGAAGCAGACATTGGGTGAGGTAGAAAATTGAACGGCCATTTAATGGCAAGTTGTGTCAGAAATATTTACACCAAAAATTACAAGAATCTGATAATTTTTGTTTAAGATAGAATCAAAAATGTTTGGGATGTTTTTGTTTTTGAGATACAGTGTACTAACACCTAAATACTAATATAGTTGGAGCTGAAGGTAAACGGCGGGGGTTTGTGGTGTCTAGGCGAGTTTTTGGGAGGGATCATTTCTATGACAACCAAATAGCTTATACCATTCCATTTCACTACTGGGACTATTGCTGTTGTTATTTTGTTTGTATTTCTTTCTGTTTATATATTTGGCCTACTTTTCGGACATTTTTTGCATGTTTTGTGTATTTCTCTACATGTATTATTGTATTATTTAGCTATCCAGTTTTTGAGCTGCAAGTGTGTTTTAATAAACTCAGCTCAGTTCAGTTCAGTTCAGTTTAAGTGCGACCCGAGTGAAGTAGAAACAACTTCGCGACTTTCGGCTTGTAAATCGCCATATCCCAGAAAAAGCGCAAACAATTCAGTGTTCCTACGTCTCTGAGGTCATCGGCAAAAATATGGCTGCGTTGAGGAAGATTTGTTCTACAGACCAATAACTAAATAAAGAATCAGAAAAACATCTGCAATCCACCATCGGATGACAAAGAACCGGATATCATAACGCATGTTTTGCATTTATGGAAAAAACGTGTCACGTAACACCTAAATACTAATATAGTTGGAGCTGAAGTATTATGATTATTATAGTGTATTATGATACTGTACATTTACACAACTTTTGATGACCAAATTAATGTTGGTAGTACAAAAATATAAACAATAATAATAACAATTCAAAACTAGAAATTTGGGGCAAAGCCCAACGTGAGTCCGCCCGGCGCCCTAAGTCCGACTGGTGGAAATTAAGGGGGAGGGGTAAAATTTTCCTGGCATGAAAGTCACGTGGCCCGAACTCAAATGCATTGGTATACGCAGAACGCGCATTGTCGACTTAGGGTAGGTCAACATGAGCGCTTATAACTTTGTCCGTAGTGGACCGAATTTCACAAAATTTTTTTTTGTTCAACGCTGAAAGGATCGCTCTCGTCAGCGCCGTTTAGATTTTGTCGCTATCTTTATCGGTTCCAGAGATATTCGCGGTCAAACTCGAAAGTTGTCGTAAAACGTACTAAATTTTGGACGTTTTTTGCCCTCCCAAATTTTAAGGGGGGCGGTGCCCCCAAATTTCGTACGTGCGTTAACAC
>Ga0209367_1014062_pt1 | contig 10205 bp, 5 predicted proteins | sample WorMetLIZISLAND2_FD_187412 | JGI IMG/M metagenome (GOLD analysis project Ga0209367, IMG submission 187412) | Marine gutless worms symbiont microbial communities from Max Planck institute for Marine Microbiology, Germany - Olavius geniculatus... ...
ATATATATATATGTGTGTGTGTGTGTGTATATATATATATATATATATATATATATATATATATATATGCAGTGGCAAACAGAAAGTGTAAATTTTTGAGTAAGTTTATCGTGTCAGATGATGTGTTGTGTAACGTGTTTAAGGATGTGGCAATGAAAGAACTGTTGGCTATTGAGGACAATGCCAGTTATTAGTTTGTTTTTTAGTTAAGTTGTTTATTTTTTCTATTATCTTGTATTTTTTTGTGCTGTCAGTGTTCTGACGAATAAAGTTGTATATATATTGATTACTATTATCGTGAATCGTGATGATAATGATGAAGCTTTGCTATATCCCACAGTGCCAACTGTTATGTGAATCACAAGCTATTCCAGACATTCAGCCTTCGTCGAAACAAAACTTAGTAACACGAGGAATGTGGTCGTATGTGGATGAAAGTTTCATCTAGTTAAGTCATTTCGCATGCTACGAGCATAGCCTTATCGTCTCAGCTAGCCAAGCAACGAGCAACGTCTATCGTTGCTTCAACGAATGCAGACCGGTAATTAATTAAAAATTTTTCTCGTGACGCTTGCGTTGCTGGGGCGATTGCATCCGAGTTGCCGTGGCCGTCACCAGACGTCGTATGGCATGCAGTGCAGTCTGGACCGACATTGTCTGGCGGTTTTAGCACTGCGTACACGATGTTCTTGAGGCTGGGCGTGCCGAGAAGGTAATGGCGATAATGCAAAGTATCGACTCGCGAACAGATACCGTATACGTGACCAACGCGATAACGGCCGCTCGACCCAAAGCCTGAAAGCACCGGTCGGTCGTCAAGTATGGTAACCGGCCGCTTTAACTGCATTCGCGGTTGTTCAGTACGCACTCGCACTAGACGCTCCTCTTCGCTCGTCCGTCCGTCCGTTCGTCTGTGTGTCTGTCTCGTGCCGTTAGTAACTAAACACGCAGAAGGTTGCAGAAAGTCTCATCCTGGTATGCCTACGCGTTTCCATAACTCGTTTGCTGCAGACATTCAGTTTTAGCTTTTGTGCCTCGTGTTGTATTTTTATGATGTTATGTGTAATTTGTTTGTTTGCCGCAATAAACGATTGATTAAGTGATTGATTGATAACAAATGCAAATGTCTCCGAAGTTCATGACATGTTGAATCCAAAATATTAAAGATTTTTTCATTAGATTCAAAAAGTATTAGTCAAAAGGTGTCAGCAAATTATCACGTGGTAACCAAAACATTACCAGTTAGCTACATGAAGCTTAATTTATACGCTGCGCGGAACCGACGAATATAAGGATTGAAATATAGAAAAAAACAACGAGTGGGCAAAAGTGAAAACAAAAATTCGACAACAGTCAGGGATATAAGGTGTAAAGGACTGAAAACAATATTGCTAATCTTCTGTTCTGGTGACGTAGGCTTACACAAAGGAAGCCTGATGTTTCGTCGGTTACTGCGGGGAATTGTTAGCAGGTTGATAGTAACGTATGAGAGCAGCTTACTTTATGGACTTTTGTTGCAGCATTGCGGGATTGCGACAGTCGATAATACAAAATATACACGATAATACAAAGTTCGTAAAACGTTGCTCCCTTCCTGTTTAAGAGGTCTGTTCACCGCCCACACTAGTGGTGAGAACTTGAGAGTATTGGATATAAATTTTACTATCCGAATTCCGAGAATAGGAACTCTGGAAACAAATCGAACTTGGGCCGAAAAAAAGCGTTCGATTTTTGCGAGAGAAGCCAACGACTTGTCAGATATGTCTGATTGACCGAGTGACTCAGTTTAGTTCTAAAACGCGTCCACTGCGTAGATGACTAGAAGCCCTCGAGGCCGTCTGGTACGAACGATAGGCCGATGTGATGGTCACCGCGAGCTGCAGCGAGTGGTCGAAAGGGATGCCCAGCAATAAACCGTCCGTCGGAGCTGCATGGCCGACCGTTAATTCTATTCAAAGACCAGACGGCCGTTCTCCAGTGGCGTAGACAAGGGGCGTCAGGGGTTCCAGGCGCCTCCAATCCTTTAGAAAATTTACACGTTTAAGGTGCAATAAATTTGGTCTGTTGATGTTCAGGAAAATTGATTAAAATCGTTACCACCAGATCTTATATTTTGAAGATACGCGTATGATGCTACAAATTCGATTTCGGCTGAGGCTTCGCCCCAGAACTCGCTGGGGAGCTCACATCGCTCCCCCACACCTCCTAGCTGCACTTTAAAGGTCCTACTTCAAAGTGGAGGGAGAGAATGCGGAAAAAGGAAGGGTTGGAAGACGTGAAGGGAAGGGAGGGGAGAAAAGGGGTGGGAAAGAAAAAGGAAAGGGTTTAAGGCCCCCATTTCACATTTCTGGCTACGCCACTGCCGTCATCGTTGTTGTCGTCGTCGTTGGTGCTGGTTTTCTGCCCGGCTCGTTCCGTGTCTCTGCTTACACACACCCATGTCGTAACGTCGACGTCGCTAACGACTTGGACATCAGAAACGCAGCAGCAGCATCCAATTCCTGCCGGGCGTAGGCCTCCGGCGTGTGACAGTCTGCGGGGTGACCACTGACCCAGCCTTGCCGACTTCCGTCCACCAACCTCTAACGAACACTAACGACCTGCTCCCCATGTCTACTGCCTCGTTTTCGTGTCGGAGGCGGAAAAAATTTAACGTTCGTGCCAATTTTGTTAAGGCAATTGCTTTGAAGTGACGGTGACTGGATGGTCCGCCTGCAGTTTGGACTTGTACACGCCGTATAGGCCTGCCGTGAACGTAAACACGAGCCGCAGTCTTTGCTGTGCTTTAACAGTGAAATATTTCCACTTGCCCCGCAGTGACATATGCTTTAATCAAACGGTTTAAATACAAAAACAGATGTCGGCACGGAGTTTTGTATGACGTATGGCCGTCCGACCATGCGGTTGCTGAGGGTCCCAAGCGTTGACAGTGAATTAGGTCGTCACGTGAACCGTGTTTGCGCTTGATCTTCCGAACTCAAAATTACAATACCGTTTGCCCCTGCCATGGAAAACGTACACACGCCTTTTGTTTTCGACTTTATGAATCCCGAGGGGACATACGGACAGAAGGACGGACGGGCAATACGCGTAATGCAGCACTACAGGACGACCGTGTAATGAAAGTTTATGTTTGGTTATGTGCGGATTGCCGTACGTCCGTCATGAATGTTTGGCGGTTCGAGGATGATGAAGTGTAGAAAAAAAACAAAGAACCTGTATCGATCGACAGCTTTTGACGGCTGCATGCACGGACTGAGCCAAAGCGCTGCGCTAATGAACTTACGTCAGTCAGTCCTCACTGCTCAAACGTTAGGTTATTATGACGGTATGTCGACTTACAGCCCATAGGCCTAAACGTTGGCGACGACGCAGGTACAACATTCTCCAGTTGTGTAACGAAAGGACGAGAGAACCTCTTTCGACTTCTTTCAATAACAGAAACCGATTAGTAGGCCTACTAGAATCGATGAGGCATAAGCGGATGTGGCAGACTTCAAGGAAATCTGAGCACTGTCGATATCGATCAAACAAAGTTGATCAACGCATAAAACTCCGTGCCACTGTATGTCGAAGAGTTCTGTGTTGAGTAAGTTAGGTGCGTTGTCGCGCATGACTGTCAGTTTATAACATTTTCCGTGTAGACCTACAAACGGGTTGATGTTCGCGGAGTTGGCTTTCATCCATATTATTGCAGTTATATGCCTAGTTAAATAGCTTAGGATTATGTAAGAGGACCACTGCGCAGTAAGCATGGGCGTTGCGACAGGACAAGTAAAGGCTGCTTATCATAACAAGCACTGGTGACGTGCTTTTTAATGGTGTCAACATCGATGACCTTGAATGACTTTAAGCTCCCAAAATAAGGGTTTTTAGTTTTTTTTGCAATTTTCGGCTGTGGCGCACATTTTATAAATGCATTGCGCCGACATGACTAGAGATAGACCTAGACAACTTGCAAACAGGAACTGCTAAGGCTGTCGCGCGTCTCATGAGCTTTTCTCAAATTATTTATAGAGAATATGTTGACGAAAGGTGTGCAGTTTATTTTGTCATATTTAGGTTTACTTAGCTTTGTAATGTTGAGATTACTTGTGGCCCTTAATGCTGATGAAGACTTAGTGGTGTATTGGGTCATAGGCGATGCAATATCGTGTCTGTAATACACTGTGTCCCAAAAAAACATCCCCAACATTTTCGACTATAACGCAAAGAAGGATTCTTAGATTTTAATAATTTTTGGTACGAATATTCCTGAGACAACTTGTCGTCAAGTGACAATTTAATTTCCCATCTCACTCGACATCTGTTTCTACACTACCTGGGGAAAATAGAACAAACAAAATATCACTTCTTTGTTCAATGCGACATGATTGCTTAATTAACATAACTCGTTAAACACACTTTGTTCACATTTCTGACACTGTGGCTGACATTTCATTCAGTTGTCCATTTTTCAACTGCCTACATTAAAACTGCTTGAAGTGTTGGCCCACTATGACACTTGTACACTGGCCCACTTGACAGCTGCAGTATCGATAATGTTCTGCTCCTGACCAATACAGGCTCTACCAGTCACTTCTTGACGTTACAAACATTCTTAAACTTCTTCTGGTAGACACACTGCTGCAAGACAGTCAAACCTTGTAATAGACCTGCTGTCGTGGCTCACAAATTAGAACGGATAGAATTTATTGACATTTTTCCATTCATTTTAACACGCATTATGCCTGGTCTGCTTCCCCCAGGTGGTGCAAAAGAAGACGTTGGGTGAGGTAAAAACTAAAACACTTATTTAATAGCCAGTTGTGTAAGAAATATTTTTGCCAATTATTATTAGAATCTGCTAATCTTTATTCAAGGTACGATCGATAATGTTGGGGATGCTTTTTCAGGTTTTCTGTTTATTTTAATGCATATTTCGCTTGGTCTGCTTTCCCTAGATAGTGCAGAAGCATTCATTGGGTGAGGTGGAAAACTGAATAGTCATTTGATGGCAAGTTGCGTCAGGAATATTTGTGCCAAAAATTATTAAAATTTGGTAATTGGTTGTCAAGATACAGTTGAAAATGTCGGGGATGTTTTTGGGACACAGTGTAGATATTGAATGATCGGTAATAATGCCAGTCGCACATGTTTCGCGGAATGCCAGCAATTTAGATTTAAGCACACTTTTACACTAGTGCAGTATGCTGTCACTTCAAAATTCTCTCGGCAGTAGGCCTATACGTTTCCCGCTGTATTCACTGATCGCATTGCCGTGAACAATGTCAGCGTTTATTTGCTGTGTTGAACTGCCTCGTGCTTGACGGACGAGCCTGATCGGCGAGTAATGTACTGGAAAGGTGTCGGCGACGACATCGATTTGTTCGTACTGGGTACTGATGGGAAGGCGACATGCGATTCCATTCATTCACAGGTCGACTCCATTGACCGCTTTAGTTAATTAACTCGGCGATGAACGACTCGTGAGCCGTATATAGCTGCTGTAGAGTCGTCGGCGACTCTGACTGACCGATTGACCGATCGGCACCGGCTTGCTAATGACGTTCACCCCCAGACTGGCGTAATACGTTCGCTGTTCTGTCATCCCGGGCTGAGTGGGTGATGCGAGACCCGACCTAGCCACTATTTGTTCGTCGGTCGCACGTGACACGATCGCAACCCATCACTCACTGTTCGTCGCTCGACAATTGCAGACTAACAGTTGACTGCAGGGTGCGAGAAAACGAAAAAGAACGATCGATTGGACGTTCTCAGTGATGTCCTGTGCCTCGCCATTTGGAGCAGCAGCAGCGACTGAGGGACTAATGAATGGACCAACCAGCCGGCCTTGTCAGTATAATTATACGCTTTGCAGCGACACAGTCGAAGTCTGCGGTGACGAATAAAAAGCAAAACACAAAACTGAGCATCTGTCACGGTATATTGTCAGCAAGTCCCGACCTTGAGAAAAGAAAAGAAGCTCCCAGTGGCTCAGCAAATGTCATTCGTTCTTTATTTACTGTCAACTTGTCAAAATGGGCTCACAGTATCATGAGCCAATACTAAAGACACACCGCATAATTAGTCTCGTGCGCTAATAATGTGTACAGTAGACCATTAGTAAAAATAGGACACTAAATTTGTGCCCACAATTTACAAAAAAAAAATAATTTTCTGGTACCTTTAACAGAAAATTTTCAATGCATCTGTCGTTAGAGTATTGAAATCAAGAAACAGTAGGCCTATGCTACGGAATAAATAGCATCACAGAGGAGATCGTCAGTGCACTGAATTTCCCGTCTCAAATTGCCGTTGCCCGGTAGCGCAGTAATCTACGTCTCTTGAAGTTGTTTACGTTAGAAATTCTTTGATTTGCTTTCATGCACGCTGCAGCATGCAGCCACTGTAGAGATAGGTTGGCTGAAAATGCTGGACATGAAATTGCAGGACATCACTTTTATGTCTTGCAATTTTATGCAGGTTTGACGATCCGTCATGTTCATGTACGTTATTTTCAGCACCCCGGTAGAGGTGTTCTGTCCCAGGTTTTCACGTGGTCGTCGCTCGGTGATGGTGCGTGAGTGGCATTGAATCAGCTTAGCGGCCACGCATTAGCGTCTGCAACATCCAATTAATCCACAGCAGCCCCTGCCAACCCGGCCGACTTAGAGGCCACTCGTTAAGCCGCCCGTGCTCATCAATCCACGCTGCCACGATGTGGCAACGAAAAAAACTCCTGCGGTCATACAGCGGCCATTCTGCTGTAGAGATCACCAAATTTTGCTTCCGCGAGTAATCAACATCAGCAGTGATTTTATTGTTTTCAGTGTAAAAAATAACGATAGCTTTCAGATGGTAGTGCAGTGTCCGTCGAATGTTATTCTTTCTTTACTTGGCATATTTTTACATATTTTTCGACTGTCAAAAGTCAACTGCATTTTTACGCGCAACAGCAGCTACTGCTGTAGCGCGTCTTAGCCATCGCAATTCTGCCCGTCCGTCCGTTCGTCTGTCTGTCACACGGGTAGATCAGTCAAAGACGGTGGAAGCTAGGATCACCAAATTTTTACCATCAGCTGCCTGATAGACTCTAGTTTCAGGATCCGTACACCTTCCCATGAATTGGAAAGGGGTCACCCCGAGCACGGGCGCTAAGTGAGAGGCGGTTGGAAAATTTGGCAATTTTTTACCAATAAGTCGCCATATCTCAGAAACGGTGCGAAAAAGGGCAAAGGTTACTATTAATCACTAATAGGAAGTCGTACACTGGCTTTCAATTGGCACCGAAATCAATGACCTTGGATAACCGTGAACGCCATAATAAAGGTTTTTATAGATTTTTTGGAAATTTCGGGCTGCTGTGGCACACATTTAAAGAACAAATTGTGCTAAAATCACTACAGGTAGACCAGGACAACCTGCATACAAAGTCTTCGATATTAAACGTAGATTTAAACAGTCCAAGTTTCGACTCCGTAGGTTCAAAGTGGCCTGCTCATGAAAGCATTAAACATGGATACTGCTTAAAAAGTCATTATTTCAACGCTGTCGGCTGCGCGAGACTGGTTACGCCCTTTGGCGTGTGCAAGTGAAACTCTATAGATAGGGGCCTACTGTCCTTCATAATCATCAACTGCTGGGGGATCCTTGAGCAGACCCTTCAAACATGCACTGCTGTCGCGCGTTCCCTTTTGCGTTAGCTGGGCTTTCTTGTTTTGACTTAGCGGCCCGTACGGGACAGACGGACGGACAAGACGTGTAACGCGGCCTGTAGGATGTTTACGTGATAAGAAAATCTTCCTTTACAATGTCAACAGTACAGTAGATGCTTGTCGTACGCATATGATCGCGCTATAGGTATCAGAGCTACGTCACAGAGTATCTTCTTATCCCTAGTCACTTGTCATGAACCGGTCTAGAGCTATAGGATCACTGGACTGTGTCATCGTTATGCTGCTCGGGTTTATATAGCTAGCCACAAATTGTTGTCCGTCGCCACTGCCCTCCTTCTAGTCTGCCATGTGACCAAGTATAGGCCTATATATCGTCCAAGATGCGCTGTTGTCTTGGCCGATAAATCGTTCGCCGAAGTTGACAGTCGCTTTGTATGGCGACTTGCTCGGTATACCAGTCGCTTTGCAGACCGCACGTTTACGTTACTCTTTCTGCAAACAGAACAAGTTGCAGCCCTCGGTCCAAATGAGCTACTGGTCTTACGTATTTGGTGGCCTGTTGAAACGAAATTCGCTGAGAAGTAAACCTTAATTTAACCCTACTCACGACACTGGCGTAGCCATAAGTTGGCACTGGGGGCACGTACCCCATAGAAGCTTACTCGGTTACTCAACGTAATGCCAAAATGCACCGAAACACGTTATTTTCACACACAAAATGCGACACTTTTTTACATGCCTCACGTCTCAAGTGACTACAACTATGATTCCGGCTATGCCACTGACTCACGAGTTTGACAAATTTTGAACGACTTTCGTTCTAACGCGATTTCGTTTCGATAGGCTGACGGCAAGCCTGGGACTGGGAGTCTGTGCACTTCTGAAACGAAGATAAGATCACACTGAGCAAACATAATTATGTTTTGAAGGCAACCAAAGTTCAACCACGAAATAAAGAATATAGCACAATGCTCCACAATTACGCTTAATTATCAAAGAAACAAACAAAATAATCATTGAAAACTCGAAAACTTCTGTCGGATGCAGCTTTATGTGACGTTTTCTGGTCATGACTGGTCTCTCGGTGGAGTCTCTCTATAGACATAGCTGACTGACGCCTATACAGCGACTGTACTGCAGTGTGCGCCGGCGTGTGTGTTCGAGGAGGTCTTACATAGATAGCTGCTATCTATGTAGAGTTTCATGGTGTGTTGCATGTCCGCATATGACTGTCAACTTTCTCCCGCACGTTAAGGCGCGTACAGAGCGACGTAACTGAACTGAACTGATCAACGGGCGAGTTCAGTTCAGTTCAGTTACGTCGCTTTGTGCACGCTTTTAGACGGTACCGGTAATTCGATTTATCCACAGCGCGACCGCCACACCTTCCCGGGGAAGGCTTCTCCTCCCGTCCCGTCACTCAGCGGTCTCTCGCATCGTGACATATCGACGCTGTTCTGTCGTATACGTTGCGTGCGTGAGGAAGGCAAGCTATTTTATGCCAGTGAGGACCTCGGTGAGTTATTAGCGCGTCACGAGTGAAGAGAGAAACGAGTCGCCGTTTCCATTATACGCCGGCATCTGGACTTGAAAGCTCTTAGCAGCGACCTTGACTATACAGGTGACCGATTAGCACTCAATACACTATAGTAGCCGCATTATGCGTCTAGTTTGTTTGTCCTTCCGTTTGTTTGTCCGTTTGTCTGCTAGCGTGGATAAACGACTACGAACTTATGCCATCTCAGACAGTGCGTTATAGTATTTACACGACGCTCAGATGCCATAGATCGATCCGTCATTTGCTTGGTGACGCACGACTGCAGCCGAGAATTGTGAAAACAGTACCCATGCGAACGTTTAAGTCTCGTAATGGCTTCTGTCTGCAAAACAACAAATCACACACAACCAATATCGATGTAAACGTCTTCAAAAGCAGGACAGAAGTGACCGGTCTGTTATTTTTTTAGTTTAAAAGATCAGAAGTCATTGTCAACTGAACAAGTCAAAGTAGCCGTTTTAACGTAATATCCTGTAAACCGTTTTTTACGACGTCTTTCCACGAAGTTCTGTGTATACGCAGTTGGATATTCTGGGACATATGGCAGAAGTATACTGTGTTTTTCGGATTTTGTAACAGACTTTTTTGTACGACACGGGGGAGTAATTATTCGTAGCATGCTCATGGTCAACTCAGCCTTACATCTTTTTGGGTAGGTAAATCCAGTACTGGTCTGCCTGCCTGTCCGCGTTAAGGCGTTCGCCTGTATCGTGTGGTAGGTAACGCTGTGTGAGATCACATATGTCAGGTGACGCTCCGTAGCTCTAAGATGGGTTTCCGTGAAAAGCTATACACAGTTATACAAGATATATGTAAAAAACTTACCAGTTTACAACTGTGTGTAAGGACGATGTGATGATATAAGTCCTCTAAAACAGCAAAAATCATTTGGGTAACCTTAGATGGGGCTATGCATATGGCGTCCTTACAAGCTGACTTTAGTTGGTAATCACTAACATAGTCTAAAGCCTTCTTCATTTGATGTTATT